>Ga0316204_10002711_pt1 | contig 38841 bp, 33 predicted proteins | sample 6monrhotite_MG_2_FD_205661 | JGI IMG/M metagenome (GOLD analysis project Ga0316204, IMG submission 205661) | Microbial mat bacterial communities from mineral coupon in-situ incubated in ocean water Damariscotta River, Maine, United States -... | ecosystem: Environmental > Aquatic > Marine >...
CGCATGGCCGAAGGCGCCTTCATGAACTTCACAATCAGGGAGATTGACTGATGGGACATCTATTCTTGAGGACGGCCTTGGCCACAACGCTTGGGATTGGCCTGCATCTGGGCGCCCTATCCCCTGCGCTTGCGCAAGGCGTGCCGGTCGTCGATACCCAGAACATCGCGCAAAACATCCAGCAGCTCCGGCAGATGATCGAAGACGAGATCCTGCAGAACGAGCAGCTGACGCAGCTCCGCGAACAGCTTGCCACACTCACGGACCAACTCGCGGAGCTGCAAAGAACTTATGAGGCGCTCACGCGCCTAGCCGAGCTTCCCGAAATCATCCGCACCGAGATGGAAGACGAGTTGAACGGTCTGCTCGACCAGGAGTTCGGGGATATCATTGCAACAATCGAAGCCATCAAGACAGGGGACTTCTCACGCCTCACCGGTTCCGGCGCGGGCGAGATCGAAACCCAGATGGACCGGGTGCTAGCCGATCTCGGTTTTGACGATGACACGCTCTCGGAAATGGCTACCAGCGGCAATCCTGGCGCCAACCGCGTGGCGACCCAAGCCACGACCGGCGCGCTCATCTCGGCCGCCGCCCAGAACAGCTACGAGGACGCCGGTCAGGCGCTTGAGCGGGTCGACCGGCTGGTCGGGCTGATCGACGACATGGACGAGCTGAAGGAAAGCGTCGATCTCAACACCCGCGTGACGGCTGAACTTGCCATCGCTCTGGTCGCCATGTGGCAGCTCGAGGCGGTGCAGACCGTGGGCGATGGCACGGGCGGCGTGATCGATGCGGCCACCATCGCCGAGGAGCAGCGCTTCATGGACTTCACCCTGCCCGAGTTGCGGGCTGATTAAGGCGTTTCGAAATTGACCCGCAAAAACAAATATCGGTTTTCGCGTTCGAGCGAAGCGAGAGGCAGCGGAGAACCGATTCAGCTTATTTCGAAACGCCGAGAGCGGGGTGTGACGCGTGGCGAGTGAACAAGAGATTATCGAAGAGGAACTGGTTTACGGGGCGCTCCGAAGGGAGCGGCTCTGGCAGCGCCTTGGGCTCATCGGCCTCATCTTCGGCATACTCGGGTGCCTGAGCGCGGCGGCGGTTGCGATCCTCGATGTCGATCCACCGCCGGTCGTCGTGCCTTATGATCCCGCCACCGGCTTTGCCCTGCCCGAAGCTTCCGTCGGCGCCACATCCGTTACCGCGAACCAGGCTATCATCGAGGCGGAGGTGTTTCGCTACGTGACTGACCGCGAGGTCTATAACCAGCTCGACAATGATCTGCGCATTCGCAGCGTGCTACGTCGTTCAGACGGGGCTTCCGAGCTCAGCTTACGTCAGATCTGGAACAGCGCCAATGAGAATTACCCGCCAACGGTCTATGGGCCGAACGCGCGGCTCGACGTCGAAATCCTCAGTATCAACCGGATTGGTACGAACCGCGCCACCGTGCGCCTGCGCAAGCGGCTGACCTCGCTCAATGGCGTCCAGACCGGGCTGTTCACCGCCACACTCCTCTTCGAGTTCCGCCCCGAGACCCGCCGCTCCATCGACGAGGTCTGGACCAACCCCTTCGGCTTCACCGTGCTCGAATATTCCATCCGCTCCGATAGATTGGAGAATTGATTTGATCAGTAAGTTCTTTGTTGCTGCCCTACTTGTCTTGCTGCCCGGCCTCGCCTTCGCCGAAGCCATTCCGCGCGGCGGGGCCAATGACAGCCGGGTGCGGCTGGCCACCTACCAGGACGGCCAGGTCTTTCGCCTCAGCGTCTCGCTCACACATGTGACCACGGTCGAGTTCGGCGAGGGCGAAAGCATCCGCTCGATCATTGCAGGCGACACGGAAGGTTTCGAGATCGACGGCGTGCCGGGCGGCCAGGCCTTCGCGATCAAGCCGGTGGCGCGCGGCGTCCATACCAATGTGACTGTCTATACGAACAGGCGGAGCTACTATTTCAACGTCCAGGAGACCCGCAGCCCGACCTTCTACGTGGTCCAGTTCCGCTACCCGGACGACAACACGCGGCCCACACGGGCCATTGCGGCGCAAGCGCCGAACTACAACTACGGTGCCAGCGCGCGGACCGAGTTCACCCCCACCCGTGTTTGGGATGATGGGACATTCACGTATTTCGCGTTTCCACGGAACGCGCCGGTGCCCGCGATCTTCCGTTACGCAAACGGGCGCGAGCGGACGGTCAACACCCAAGCCACCGAAGATGGCGTGATCCGGGTCTCAGGCGTGAACCGGCAATGGGTGCTGCGGATCGGTGAAGAGGTGGTCTGTATCGAGACGACCCCGCCTGCGGGGGCTGCGTCATGAGTGATACCGGAAATTCTGAGTTGGAAAAACGCCTTGCCGCACTCGAGCAAGGCAGAGGGAGAGGTCCCTCCCCTGCCCCACGGCGCTCGCCGCTTCTGGCCTTGGTTGTTGTTCTCGTGATCGGCGCTGGCGGGGCGCTGCTCTATCTCCTCTCACAGCCTGAGGAAGAGGAAGCGCTGCCCACGGCCACGCCGGATGTCTTTCAGAACGAAGGCGACGGGTTTGGCGCCATTGAAACCCTCCCTCCGCCCGAACCCGAGGTGGTCCTGGTCGCACCCGAGCCCGTCGAGCCCAATGCCGAGCTTCTGGCGCAGCTCGAGGCGCTTCAGGCCCAGATCGAGGAATTGCGCAACGCGCCCGAACCAGTCGTCGAGGAAGACACGGCCGCCGCCGAGGCCATCGACGCGCTAACCGCACAGATCGCCGCCTTGCAAACCGCATCCGAGGCCGCGCAACAGCAGTTCCGGGATGAGCTCACGGCACGCGACCGCGATTTGGAACAGTTGCGCATGGACCTCGAGCTGGCCCAGCTGGAAGCCAACCGTCCTGCTCCCGCGCCCTTGGGGCCGTCTGAGGACGAACTGCGCGCGCGGGATGAGGAACGGCTGCGCCGCGAGGAAGAGGCACGGCGGTTGGCGGAGCTCGAGCGTCGCGCGGCCGAAGAGCGCGCGTTTCAGGAACGCCGCATCGCCTCACCCACTATCGCCTTCGGCGGCGCGTCTGGTGCGAATGAGACGCCACTGACCGAGAGCACCTTTGGTGAAGTGACGGATTTCGTACTGAACGGTGCCCTGCCCACCTCGGTCACGCAGGCCGAAGTCATTGCCAATCCGTCGAACACGATTGTGCAGGGAACAATGATCCAGGCCGTCATGGAAACCGCCCTCGACAGCTCCCTGCCCGGTCAAACCCGTGCCGTGATCTCGGAAGATGTCTTCAGCTTCGATGGCACCCGGCTCCTGATCCCCCGCGGCTCCCGCCTCATCGGTCGCTACCGCTCCAGCGTCGATATCGCGCAGCGCCGTGTCACCATTGCCTGGGACCGGATCATCCTGCCCGATAACCAGACCATTCAGATCAGTTCCTTTGGGGGAGACGAGCTGGGCCGCTCCGGCGTCACGGGTTTTGTCGATACACGCTTTGACGAACGCTTCGGCTCGGCGGCGTTGATTTCACTGATTTCTGCCGCACCAAGCGCTGCCGCCGCAAACGTCCAGGATGAGACGACCGCAGACGTGCTCGAAGACGTGGGCGACGATCTGGCCGATGCCACCGACTCTGTGATCGGCGACTACCTCTCGATCGGGCCCGTCATCTATGTCGACCAGGGTGCCCGCGTCACGGTCATGGTCGACCGCGATTTGGAGATCTTCTGAGCCGATGTCACTGAGCTATCTCCAGACCTCGCTTGACCGCATTGCCGCCGCCGCCCGCGACGATGTGATCGAGATCTGCATCAACCCTGATGGCATCTGCTGGGGCGAGTTCCAGGGCGATCATTTCATGCGAGTGCTGGACCAGAAGCTAACAGCGACGGACGTGAAGGACCTCGGCAACCAGATCGCCTCCTCTGCCAATACCACCCTGAGCAAGGACAGGCCCATCGTCTCGGTCTCGATCACCTACAAGGGCCGTCCGATCCGGGCACAGGTCATCACCCCGCCCGCCGTGCTCTCGGCCATGTCGATCAGCTTGCGGTTCTTCTCCAGCCTACCGCTCGAGGGCATCGAACTCGACTTTCTCTTCGGTAAGGAACGCAAGCTCGAAGAACTGCGCCTTGAGAAAACGCGCGAGCTGCGCGAGGTCGTGGCCTCCGGTTTGATCGATGACGCCCTCGCCTTCTGTGTCGAGAACAAGCTCAACATGATCGTCTCAGGCGGCACTTCCACCGGCAAGACTGTCGCCGCACGCAAGATCCTCTCCCATGTGCCCGTGGAAGAGCGCATCGTCACCATCGAGGAAGCCGCCGAGCTTCTGCCGACGCAACCGAATGCCGTGACCCTTATCGCCAACCGGGATGCGGAGTTCCAGACCGCCGATGTGCTGCTCACCGCAACGCTGCGGATGCGCCCCGACCGGATCATCCTCGGCGAGGTGCGCGGCAAGGAGGCCATGACCTTCCTCGAGGCGATCAACACCGGCCACGGCGGATCCATGACAACCCTCCATGCCGAAACCCCGCAATTGGCCGTGCAGCGTCTGGCCATTGCCGCGCTCAAGACCGAGATCCCGATGACCTATGCGGACATGATCCAATACATCGAGAATTCCATCGATGTGATCATTCAGGCCGGTCGCCATGACGGACGGCGCGGCATCACCGAATTCTACCTCCCCGGCGCAAATCAGATCGGAGCCTCCCCATGAGAACTTTTGAATACGATGTTCTGTCTTTTCCTATGAGTCGCAAGACTGGCGAAGCAGAGATGAAGAACATTCTGAACGCCAGAGGTGCAAAGGGTTGGGAAGTCGTGTCATTTAGCTCCTCGGAATTCGCCAATGTCGGCTACACGGTTTTCCTGAAACGGGAGACGACAGATGGTGGGGCGGCCTCATGATGCGTCTCGGGGTCAATGTCGCTCTCATCGCACTGGCCTTGGGATTTTCCGCAGTACCCGCTTCAGCGGAGCGCAACCTGGTCCCGAGCCTTGAGCGCAGTTTTGATGTCTGCCCGGACCGTCCGGCTGAACCGGAGTGGATGCAGAGTATTGCCCTGCGCGATGCCTATCAGCGGGTGTTGGTCCAGGACATCTATCGCGCGCAGAACCTCGAACGCATCGTCGAGACCGCCAGTTGCGCCTGCGAAACCCGCTTCCCCTCATGGGATGAGGCCGAGGCCACCTTCCGTGAACACCACGCCAGCGCCGAGCGATGGGAAATGCTGCAGGCCTCTGATCGCTACAATCGGCGCGCAAACGAAGTTCGCCTCGCTGCCAAGGCCATCTGCGACGCCGCAGGCAATTGGTGAGGCACAATTCCGATGAGCGTCGTCACCTATTTCGTTGAAACCTCCCAGGGCTATCTCGACACCGCCGCAGAAACCCAGTTCGGGTCCGTCGCGGCCACGGTCGGCACGCTTCTGGTGCTGGGCACAACGCTGGTGGTGATCCTCGTCTTCCTGAACATGATCTACCAGTACAAGGCGATGGACGGGCGCACGGCCTTCTGGCTCGCGGTCAAGATCGGGCTTGTCGGGATATTCGCGACCAACTGGGTGCAATTCAACGCCCTCTCCTCCGCCATCCTGGCCGGCATCGACAGCATCGCGGGCGCACTCGTCGCCTCGGTCGGTGGCGGCAGCCCTGGACCCTCCGGCACCTTCGCTGAAGAGTTCGACCGCTTGATCTCGGAACTCGGAGACTACCTGAACGCCGCCGGGTCAGAGCTGAACTGGATGGCCGGCGCCATGCTGGATATCGTCGGTGTCCTCCTGCTCTCGATCCTCGGCGGGCTGGCCGCCTTCATCCTGGTGGCTTCGCGCTTGATGATCACGCTCCTCATCGGCATCGCGCCGGTGATGATCTTCCTCACCCTCTTCGAAGTGACCAAGGATTATTTCGCGCGCTGGCTGTCGGCGCTGGTCTCCTTCGCGCTCTACCCGATCGTCGTCGCAGGCGTGTTCGCAACGATCACGGGCGTCTCCTCTGCGTTGATCGGCGAGCTTGGTGATCCGGAAGGCGCCTCCAATATCGGCGCGCTCATCCCCTTCTTCATGATGGTCCTCATGGCCAAGGGCTTCATCATCGCCACGCCCTTCATCGTCCGTGCGATCTCCGGCAACATCATGATGCCCGCCCTCTCCGGCGGACTGGGTGGCGGCTACAACTTCGCCCGCGCCGCCATGGGCAGCCAGCAGGCCTATAACCGCTACCTGATCGGTGGGGCCAGTGGCGCGGAATATGCAGCCCTCAGGGCTCGGCAGTTCTTCGGGGCACAGCAGATGCCAGTCAGGCAGGGGATGGGACAGACAGGTCAGGCAAGTGGCTCAGGGTCACCGGGGACGGGGTCTCGGATGCTGGCACAACTGGCGAGACTGGGGAGATTGGGGCGGCGGTGACGGCCCTTACCAGAAATTGACTGAAGTCTCTGCGCCGCGCTGAGGCTTTTTGGAAGCGAACGTCGACTACTACCTGATCAACTTGGTACTCCAAAGTTACGATGATCGCGAAATAGCATTCCAGGTGCAAGATCTGAAATCAATTCAGCAAGTTCGGCAGGTGTTGCACGAATTGATTTCGTCCACGTTTTCTTATGTCCTTCAAATCACGTGTGTGTCGGCTTGGGCAATTACATAAAGAGCCGATACGGGTATTCTCGCCCTGGCAAACTCGGTACATTTGCAATGGTTTGCGCAAGGGTCTGGGAGTAACGAATAGTCACGGGTACCAGGTCGTAAAGGGCGTCGTTGTTCCAGTCCATCTTCGTCAAAGCAAGCGCTTCCAGAGCCGTGCATTCTAAGGGACCAGAACCGGTGTGTCGGATCAACTTGAGAGGTTTTGGGATGCTTTTCTTACCCTGATAATAGTTACGTTCCAGAGAGGCCTCGGGCGCGTTTCCTGCAACCCAAACCAACGCTGATTGTCCAGACTGAATGAGTGTTGTGCCCCGCGGCACGGGGTAGCCATCAGGACGGCTGCGCGGGCCACGGCCCTTGTTTTCCGTGAGCCAGACCGACCGCCATGGTGATGAGCGATTGATCTCCACACATTCGACTTCCGGGATAGCGGCTGTTGCGTCCAAAGTGCCCTTTACCTCACCGTCTTTGAAAGACGTCGTTTTGTGGACAACCAGTCGTCGCGGTAACGCACCGCCGTTGCGACTTTGATAGAGGTTCAGGCTTCTCGCCATAACAGCTCTCATATCACTTCGACTGAGAAACGGGTTACGTCGAAAACCCGGGCTTTCATCAATCGGATCACGCGCTTCAAAAGCAACAAACTGCATGCCACTACCATCGGCGTCAAACACCTGAGAGCAGCAGGTTACAAACTTCGTCCCCTCCTCACTGTTTCGCAAAGAATACGCTAATCCAATGTAGGCGGTGTGTTGTGGCACTCCCTTGAGCGGTCCCAGTTTCCAAGGCACCCCACCGGCTTTGACATAGAGTGCGATTGAGAGGCGCCATGCGAGGGACGCTTTGTAATTGAAGGTAAAGCTGCGATCATTGATGACTTGTGTTGGAATACCGCGCGCAGCCCCAAGTGCCTTCAACTCGTCATGTGCGTTGAACCCGGCAGCAAAAAAGGCCGTCTGCCACATGTCTGGCAGATGAACGAGGACAACGTCAAACTGATCCCTCACGATACTCAGTTGGTCCATTCCCTCGCGCAAGGCCTGGAGAAGTTGCAAATGCGCCGGCTGTTCTGGAGCAACGGCGTTAAGCTCGTCTTTCCACTTGATATGCGCGTTCTTATCCGCGGCGACCAACGGCACGCCGAACACTTTCTCAAATCCACCGAATGCGGGGACATAGTCCTTTCTGTCCGCAGCTGCATGATGGGAACGGAGCGTACCAACTAGGGTCCGCATCTTTGTCCATCCGCTTTGCGGGCCCATTGTGGCTAGCCGAACGGCGGGTGTGAAATTAGGAAAGACATCGCCACTATGCGGGCCAAACCTTACAAGTCCACGAAGCGGACTCGCATCGAGCTTGGTATCATCGGTATCAAACGACAGATCAGGTTCGCCCAGCAGAGAAAAAGGCGGCAATTTTGATTTTGTGTAGTCAACGCTCACCCTTAACGCCTCCGAAAATACGGGTGGTCATGCGAGGGTCGACACCACGCCGTCGCTGGAGAAATTGTAAACTCGGCATCGACACCGGCAGAACCTTCGACTCCGCACGCCCGGATTGGAGCCCCATCTTGTCCTGCTATCAGCGGTGCCCAAGCAGCAATGATTTTTGACCAGACATTGTTGTAGCGGCGAGCCCATCTCTCGCGGGTCCAATCAACGACGATATTCTGGTGTTTTTTTCGTTTGTCGGGATCCTCTGTCCGCGGCGTTTGGACGACGGTCGTCGGCTCAAAGACACACCACCAGGTACCCACCACTTTATCAAGCTTGATGCGCACGCCCTCACTAAAAACAAACCCCTGCTGACTGGGGAGTTTTCCGGTCAAGGCCGCGCTATATGCGGATTGAGCATCAGATTGCTGGGCTTTGCGCTCGGCCTTTTTCGCGTCCTCGTCATTGTATCGATCGTGACTAAACACCGCCAAATGTCCGCTCCGCCGGAGCCGAGGAAGCAGGGGGCGATTCCGGCAGATTGCCTGGACCAGCGCGTCATAGACGAGACCTAACGCCCAAGCATCGGCAGAAATATCGATGTCGATTGTCCCGGAGAGCTCCGCGCCAAGGTCAGAGTATGCCTCGAGCAAATCTTCATCACGCCCAAATGCAGCCAACTCACTTCCCAGACTTGCAACGACCCCAGGTACACCCGCCGTCCTCAAGAGGTCTTGCGCGCGGCGCGTATCGATAGGTTCGGAAAGTGAGAGCCTACGCGCTCTTGTTGGCAATTTCAGGATTGGGAGTGCTGAACTTTGAAGGACGGGAAACCCACTGGCGTCTCCTGACGGAAGCGGCACCATTTGATTGATCTCTTCGGGGCGTCCCTGCAGGACATGCGTCTCGAGGACATCCGGTAGGGTAGTGCCGTCAAGCAAATCTGCGGCAAGCTCGTCAAAAGTCTGTGACTCCAAAACGGATACGCTCACTCCTGCGCCAACCGCAGCGTTGAGCAGTAAAATAACTTCAGGCAGGAGATTTGCTGCAGACCTGCAAACCCAGACAATCCCGCCTGGGTACGCGTCGGGTGCCTTGAGGGCATCGGACAATGCATCCATGACCGATTGATCCCGCCCGCTGTAGCCCACGATGACAAGACCAAGCCTGCCGCATGCTGTTGTCAGGACATGCCGCATACGTTGATCCTGAGAAGACAGCTCTTCCGAGGTATTCTTGAGTTCGACGGACTGATAGTCACCATGTAGCTTTGCCAGAAGCGGCCAACGGGACTCTTTGAGACAAAGCGCGGCGCGTTCTGCATTGTCGATACCGGCTACGGTCAGGTTGGCACGCTCGTGAGCCTCCATCAATTGATCTGTAACGGTGACGGCCGTCTCAACCATTCCATCGAAATTCGTGGTGAACACGCATGGTACTGATCCATTTGTAATCATGGCCGCCAATGCACGATGAGCAAAGGATGGTGTCCCTTTTGTTACAGCTTGCGCAATATAGGCCCGTCGCTCTTCGGGCGTAGAGTACACTGCTTCAAAGGCCGCGGCGTATTCTGTTGGATCACCAACTGGCGGCAATGCAGAACGGCTTGCCAAAAGCAGATCAATCCGATCAACCCACAAGGGATCGTTGCAATCCACTTGTTTGCGGCTTGTCCCGGTAAACTGACAAAACAACTGCTTTTTGAAATCCGTGATCATGTCATATCCGGTCGGAATACCGGCAGATGCCGACGCTCCGGCGCCTAACAACCACGCGAATCCCTCTGGCCGTAGCCAGAAGCGCGACACAAATCCCGTCGCGTCAATAACCGTGATGTCATCGCTTAGGCTCATTGGAAGGCCAATCGTTTGGCCAAAGCCTTCCGATGGAGCTGCTCTGAGTGTGTATTCACCAGAATAACAATCGGTTCAGCATGACCAACCTTACTGTTCTCATCTTGGCCTGTCATTACTCTGAAAACGCCTGAATGCGCGACAATCAAAGGGAAGCCCTTTGGACCTAATTGCCCTAAGCCGCGCGTTATGCGGTGATGAAAAGCCCGCGTTGTTTCACCATTTGGTGGGGTGTCAAACGCCACATGTCGTGCCGACGACAGCCCACCCTCAAAAACACCCCAATTACGCTCTGCAAGAGCTTCTACTGTCTCGACGTTCAGATCCAGGGTTTGAGAGATGACGCTGCAAGTCGCTTGGCATCGCTCCAATGGACTCACAAAAACATGCGTAAGCCCCAGACCTGCAAGTTGCTTGGAAGCACTTATGGCTTGCGCGCGCCCAGTTGCGTTCAATGCAATATCGCGCTGTCCCATGACGCGGCCCTGCTGGTTCCAGTCGGTTTGGCCATGTCGCAGAAACACAAACCTGCTTGGCAACCGCTGCGTGAGCGCGCGTGGTAATGTGGCATTTATTTCAGGTATTGCTCCGATCAAAGCAGCAATGCCCGAACGACTTCGTGATCTGGGCCAAGCTCACGAAAAAGAAGCCGCAGCAACTCATCTTTGAAGTCGCGGGCTTTGTCTGCCAAATCCGCGTATTCCGGTGTGGCCATTCCTGTAGAGCCGGGCTGCTCCAGAGCGGCACGTATGTCGGCATCGTCTACGTCAGACAGGAATTCCGAATAGAGCTGGATAACGATGTCCGCGTGCGCGCCAAACACATGTTGCATACGATTGACAGCCGGCTGTGTAAAGAGGTCGTCCAGCAGTTTTCGTTTGTCTTCGCTGCTGAGATCACCCGTCTTGCTGATCGCTGCAACCCCGGCGAAGTACAAGAGCATGCGTGAAAAACGTAACTTGATGATCCGAATAGCGCGCGGTTTTTTGGCATCGAGCATCTTGTGTTCGAAATCCACACAGATCGTCCGCCAATACCGAATGATATCGTTCAGAAGGAACAACGCGATCTTCCTTTTATCAAGATCCTCGGCGACGTATTTGCCGATCAGCCTTGTTCGCAACTCCGAGAAGCTTTTTGCGTTATAGACCCACTCACCTTCCAGCAGGAACAACATGCGACGCGTGATGTAGGTGTTGGTGTCGTTGTTGCCGCCAATGGTGTCGAGCATTTTGCTGGCCTGCAGTGGTTTCTCAAAAACACCGCCCAATGCTGGCATTTTGATCCCACGTTTCGTCAGCTCAGCGCGGTAGGTTCGCTGTTTAGCGGCAAGACCTTCGTCTTGATCATCCAGGCCTAAGAAGAAGAGGTCCACGTCGGATCCGCTTGTACATTCTCTGCGGGCGAGACTGCCGTTGACACCGATGATGATCGGCGTGTCATTTCCAAAAATTTCTTCGGCAATGCCACGCATGATCGACAATTGTTGCTCAGACGTTTCGACTGCCTTCGCAATCACATTTGATGCGTCGGACTTAGAGAGATTGCCCAAAATTAAGGCCCCCTTAGTTACGAAAGAAGATTGTCCAAGGTTGTTGTGCGGACTTCTTTGCTCTGCCTATATCGTTCGTTTATACTCGTTTTTGTATCTAACATGCACTCATGTCTGACAAAAAACCGTCTATCTCTTATTTCGACGGGACGCTCGAGCCATGCTGCGGGGACGTCATCACGCGCTTCGTCAACCTTATCAGCCAGCTTACGAAACATTTTAAAGAGGTCCGAGTGGCTGCGTTTCAATTCAACTTCTGTCTTTAGAAAATCGCTCATTTCGAAATTGCTAATGTTGTTCGTCATATAGGCTTGCGCCAATGTATCAAATGCACGTCCCTGCCGTGCATTGATGAAGAGCGTATATACGTCGTGCTTTAATTTCCAGAACTCATCGAAGTCAGCTTGCGGCAATGACGATTGGTCAGCCATCTTAGAGACAATTGAATATGCTGACCCAAATGCTGGTCGGGGGCCAACAAAGGCTCTGCACCGCGTGATCCCTTCGAGGGTATCGAGATTGAGCTGGCTGGCAAATAGGAAGCTATACTCTCCGACGTCTTCGCCGTCGATTAGCGCAATCACTTCATCTGCATCAACGCCGTAGGACCGCAACACTTGCAAAACTTCGTCGCCAAGCGATACGCCACGAATAATGTCGCGACTTGCACGATGGTGATTGATACCGAAAACCTCGTCGAACACGGGCTCGAGCGTATGGGATAATGGTCCGTGACCAACATCATGTAACAATGCTGCAGCTATAACGAGGTTTCGATCATGCTGTGCCATTTCGACAAGATCGCAGTAATGTTCAGCTAGCTTTGCAACACCAATGCTGTGTTCGAGCCGGTTGTGCCTGCGCCGGTAAGGTGACCTCCCAGACCCTTTCTTGATATAATCGATCGCACCCAGGAAACCTATTCGTTCAAGCCGTCGGAGAGGCCGTGTGTGGACCAAGGCGCATCCAATCTCATCGCCCAGTGACGGTTTCTCGTCCGAACGCATCGTCCAAGAGGCTGATCCTAGGGAAAGAAGAGCGGGAGCAAACAGCGCTTCCACACTATTCTTGTCTCCGGTTCCTCTTGAATACTGTTGCACGTTCTCTCCGTTGCCTTCGTAAATTGCGTTCCGTGCTTCGGTTATAGGCTCTCTGTTCAACACATGCAGCACAAACTTCGTGATTTCCTAAACTGGCCTTTACGTCATCTGAGTGTTTGTGCCGGCGGTCACATGCGTCTCGGCTGGCGCTGACACGGTGCCTGCAAATCAGTTCACTTGAGACGCTCATAAAACAACGCTTGGAACCCGTGTTCCGCTATCTCAGAAATAGGAGTCGATTGGGCTTTGCACAACCCATAACAAGTCTTCGAAATCTCCCTCATCGCTGAACGACTCCGACTGATGCGATGCCCTGAGAAAACACCAGTCAAAGACGACCGCCTTGGGAGTTATCTTTTCATTGTCGTCTCAAAGTCCGCTTTCCGTCCCACTAGTCGATCCTCTCGCATCTGCAGCGAGGGTCTCCTTTCCGCCCTCCCTTCGGAAAGAACTTCAGTCTCACGAACCGCCAGGCCTTCTCAAAGGCTCTGTTTCAGGGTCGTTTCCAACTCGCTCAGACCATCCACAGCGGTTCGCACCTGCTCGTCGTCAGCGCTTTCCGCAAGATCATTTGATGGCGTCACAAAATCCATCTCCATCTGCCGCTGCTCCTCTGCTAAAACCGCCTGCACCACGGCCGCGAACTTCTTCGGCGAGCCGTCAGCCCGCTTCGGCGGCTGTTCCGCCTCGCCTCGCACCTGATCCGCGCTTTCAGATATGGTTTCATCTTCTGCTCCCCCACGCGAACGCGGGAACAAAGGCATCGCCTGAACACTCAAAGGCAGCGTGCCCTGCGGCCCCCCTCCCCCCGGTTCCGGAAACGGCAACTCGCCCGTCTGCGCATCATGGATCGCCTTGAACAGCCTGTCGTCAAAATACTGGATCCGCTTTGCCCGGATTGGCATTTGGGCGTCGACCACCATGACGATCTCATCGAGCGGCAGGCGGCGGGCTTCATCCTCGGGCAGGAGCGAAGTTTCTTCGGTGCGCACGGACTGGCTGCGCCCTTCAAAGGGGTTCTTGCCGATTGACCGCGATCGCGTGACCACGGTTTTTGTGGTCTTGCCGACCGCCTTGCTCAGCTCCTCGACGGTCTTTTCATCCGAGGGCGTTAGGTAAAGCTTCACGCCCGCATTCCCCTGCAGGGCGCGGCGGGTGTTCTCGCCGTAGATCTCATCGAGGGCGGGAATGGTTTGGGTCACCACGGCCAGATGGCCGCGATAGGTGCGCAGGGTCTCAATGCTTTCGACCACGATGGGCATCTTGCCGAGGCGATTGAATTCATCGAGCATGATCATCACGGGCCAGGGCTCATCCGGGCCGGGATCCTTTTCCTGCATGGCGGAGAGGAGATCGGAGAAGAAGAGCCGGATCAGCGGTGCCAAGGGTTTCACCATCAGGGGCTGGACGACAAGATAGACCGAGAAAGGTGTCTTGCGGATCGTGCGGAAATCGAAATCCGAAACCGCCGTTGCCTCATCGATCGCAGGGTTCTGCCATTGATCGAGCCCCGAGGTCATCAGGAGCGAGACGTATGAGGTCAGCGTATCGTTGTTCGTCGAGGCCAGCCGCGTGAAGATCAACTTGGCGGCCCTGTTGTCCACCTCATGGCCTCGCGCGAAGTATTCCTTCTGCTTGTTCCCGCCCGAAGCGGCGATGCGGTAGATCTCTCCGAGAGTCGGGCGTTTTCGCTGGAACGCCAGCAGCCCGGCCGCCACGAACAGATCGATCCCGCCCTTGAGGAGCCCCTGCACCCGGTCGTTGTCACTCTGCAGGAACAGCGTCGCCAGGAGCTGCAATTCCATCTGCTGGCGCGCGGGGTCTTTCAGCTCGAAGATACGCAGGAGCGGGTTGTAGCGATGCGTGCGCTTGCCCTCCCAATCGGTGGGGGCAAAGCGATAGACCTTGTCGCCTTGGGCTGCCCGGTGGCGCGCCGTCGCCTCGAAGCATTCGCCCTTCACATCGAGCGTCACGGCGGAGCCTTGCCAGGTCAGCAGGTTCGGAATGACAAACCCCGTGGTCTTCCCGCGACCCGTGGGGGCCACGATCAGCGCATGCGGAAAGAGTTTCGAGCAGATGTAGTTGGAGCGGGAGCCCGGCGGCCCCAGTTTGCCGAGGATGAACCCGGTGCCGGGCAACCCGAAAAACCCATTGGCCTTCATCTCGCCGCGCTTCTGCCAATGGGTCTGACCGAACCGCGTGAGTGCCGAGCCGGACATGGCGATACTCAGCATCAGCCCGGCCACGGCGCAGCCACCGATGATCAGGTTGATCAGCTGGAAATCATCCGGGCGGCGGTCCCGGATCGCGAGATAGTGCTGCGCGATATAGGCAAAGTCGATGTCCGCCCCGAAGCCAAGGTCTTTGAAGGTCAGTACTGCCGAAGCAATCGTATAGCCAATTGCGGCGGCGACCAGCGTGACCAGCAGAACTCCGACGGCGATGCGCGCCTTGCCCATGGACCCGCTCAATGGACCTGCCCGCGCTCGTTCTCACCGTCCACGTCAGCGGTGCGGTGTTTCTCGTACTCGGTATCGGCAAGGTCATCGACCACCTGGCGCAGGGCCTCCGAGTTGGCCGTCGCGACATCCGACTGGAGATAGACCTTGGCGGCGTAGAGCCGGTCGAGGCGATCCTCAAGGACCTTCTCCAGCGCGTCGGCATCCCCGGATGTGAGCCGGTCCAATTGCCTCTCGTCGAGGACCTGCGCGATCTCGCTTCGGAAGGCATCACGATCAGCTTCCGTCTCGAACGGTCCGGTCAGCTCCCCTGCCCGTTCATGAGCAAGAACACGATCCAGTTCAGGCGTCTCGATCAGACGCGCGTCTCGTTCTACCTGACTTGCCTCTTGGACGCGCACATAGGTGTCACCCAGACCCTCGGCCAGTTGCTCGGGCATATCCGGGTAGCGCGCCTGCAGGTCCCGCGTGACTACCACGGAGATCGGCGTAGAGCTGTGGGCACCCATGCGCGCGGCCTCGACTTCCTGTGTGATGCGGGCGGCAAGATCACGATCGACGATCCGCGCCTGGCCGTCCTCATCCATGCGGATGACATCGGTCGGGATTTGCAGAAGCTCCGGGTGGTCCCGGAGATAGGCACGCTGCTCGTCTTCGAGCCGCTCCACGGCGCGAGTTTCGATCACGGCCTCGTCGCGCTGTGCAAGTGGCGTCTCGAGCCGCACCGCGTCAGCGGTTTCTTCGATACGATCGTCAGTGAGATGCGCGCGGACTTCGCGGGCCTCCTCGATCACCCCATCGCGGCGAAGAACCTTCTCGCGCTCCAGAAGCGTGCCAAGTTCCACATGCACATCGTTGAGGATATCCCGCGCCTGTTCCAGATCGGCGCGACGTTCAAGATTGAGATCCCGCGCCTCCGCCACCTTGGAGAGATCATCGGCGATCCATTGATGCTCGAGTGCTGCATTCTGCGCGCCCGCTTCCATCCGGGCGACGACTTCCGTTGTACTGATCCCTGTGCCGCGCAGGGCCGCATCGATGCGCGACCGCAGTCGCGGCTCGGACAGACGCGTAAGCTGGCTCTGCTGGGTGTTGGCCTCGGAATAGACCCCACCCTCTGACGGAGCGTCCGACAGCGTGCTCGAGCGCAGGCCCAAAGGCTGCATGTGCTGGACCTGCGCCTGGATGGCGGTAAGGCTTTTCTCCAGCGCGGGCCGCTCGGCATCGGGCTTCTCGGCGATCATGCCCTGCACCCGGGCGAGCTTCTCCGCATAGAGGCTTCTCAAATCCTCGAAGCTTTGATCCTCGGCCATATACACATCTCCTGCGCTTTCCACCTGCCCGCCCTGCGCCAGCACTTCACCCGCGCGGAAGAGCGCTGTGGCGATGTCTTCCCGCGCATCACGCGAAGCCTCTGCTGCCAGAGAGTGGTAAATGGTTTTCGTATTGGCGATCTCCGCCAGCGTCCGCGTCAGGTCGGCCCCCACACGTTCCCGCTCTACAGGCGCGCGACCCTCTTCTTTCGCTGCATAAACCTCGCTGGTTCGGGCTGGGTAATGCACAACCCCGCGATCCACCCGCAGCGTGGCTTCCAGGCGTACACCGTGCTTCTCCGCCTCCTCGACCATGGCGAGGCGGAAGTCGTCATAGTTGAAACGGTGATTGCGCCCCAGAAAGAAAAACTCGCCTTCTTGCGACCGGCGGTTCAACACCAGATGCGCGTGGGGGTGATCCCGGTCCTCATGCACCGCGATGATGTAATCGAAATGTCCCTCGTCGGTCTGGAAGAACCGCTCCGCCACATCTGTCGCTATGTCGCGCACATCCTCCCCGCGCGTGCCGACGGGGAAGGACATCAGCATATGCGTGGTCTGCCCGAGCTTGGGTTTGAAGCCGCCCTCCCACCGCTTGGCGAAGCGCTCGGTGAGGTCTTTGATCTCGCGCGCTTCGAGCTTCGACTTGCCATCCAGAAACCCGCTACTGTCAACGATATGGGTGGACTTGGTTGTGAGGTAATCGAGCTGGTTCATCAGCTGCGATTTCGTGTGCGTGCCGCCGCCCCGGATCGCCTTGAAAACCGCCGGCCGGTGCCCTGCTGCAGCACGCACGAGTTGCTTCTGCTTGGCCACGTGCAGGCCCTGCATCGAGCCCCGGATCCGGCTCCAGCCATCCCGGAACACCTCCCCGGTAACAGCGTCGACAGCATCATTCAGCCGCATGGGCAAACTCCCTCAGCGCGGCCGTGGCCTCGAGCTGCATGGCGTCACGACGGCGGCGTAGAAGCAGGTCGATCTCGTCGGCAGAATCCAGGATGAACCGCGCCAGCCCGCGCATCTGCGCAAGACGCAACTCGGTGAACTCCGGGCCAGCCCCCTGCCCTTGCCGGTTGGCCTGCGTCATCTGCTTGGCGATCTGCGCGACCCCATTTCCGACCTCGTGCAGCGAGGCCCGATAGCGCGCCATCTCGGCCGCCATCTGCGCGTCCGGAACAAACACCCCGCCTGCCGCCTGGATGAGCCTCCGCAGCCCCTCTGCACGGCTCTCGATCCCGGCTGTCGCCAGCACCTCATCGAGCGCCGCAAGCTCCTCGACCGTCACCTTCACGCTGATGGCTGCCACCGGAATGGCGGCATCTACCTGGCGTTCGGCATCGGCCTTGAGCGTGTACTGAATCGCCCTCGGCGACACGCCAAACCGCTCCGCCAGCACCGACGTCGATACACCTTCCCCAGCCTCGCGAACGATCTCTGTGCGTTCTGCATCACTGAGACGTTTTGACCGAGACATGCGAAGAAAGACCCCCTATTTCCTGCCACCTTCATACAAGGCTGCTCCACCATACGAAACTATACCGAACTGTCAATAATATACTTGCGTTGCTTCTGGTCTCGGCAGCCTTGTATTCCGCTTCACGCCGCGGCCCGCAGGGACGCGGCCCTTCTGCCCTCACCACCGGCACACCATCCCAATTCCAGGACCCCGTGTTCCAGCACCGCCCGAGGGTCTGGCCGAACACGCATGTGTTCGGACGGAAACGCAGGCGGGCGCAAACCCTACCGACTGGGCGGACAGGCAGGGTCAAGGAGGGCCAGATTTGGCTCCGCCAAATCTCTGCCGTAAAAACCGGGAGGCCTTGGCCGATAGGTTTTTGCGGATGGCCCCCTTGAGGCTGGCTGGACGGTCTGTCGCGATCCCTTCGAGCGCGGGGCGGTCGTCCCACGAACGCGCGGCGACCGGCACCAAGGGGAGGTCGCTGTCGGCGATCACCCTCGCCGGTGACGGCGTCCCTGGAAAAGGGACAGGGCCGCCTGATGGCGGCCCATCCTCGTGAGAGGATTTAGTCCTGTGGTTCCCTCGAGCTCGGCGGGAACATCACCAGCTCCGAGACCGCGACAGGGAAGTCGAGCTTGAGGCTGAAGAACTCCGAGCCATCCCCGTTGCGGGTGTTGCGGAACATGGCGCCGACGCGTTGAAAGCGGGTGCGTTCCTGGCCGTCATTGTCGGTGAACTTGACGGGGACGGTGGCGACGTAGTGGTTGGTCATTTGGGTATCTCCTTTTTGCGATGGGGATCTCACAGCACGGGGGCAAGAGGCACGGTCGCAAGCGCAAATGCGGAGGGTCCGCGGCCCCCGCCGTGGAAGCCGTTTTTGTGCTTGCCGGAGCGAAGCGGAGGGCACGGACGGGCCGACCCCGTGCGATCCACATCGATGAGCAAAAAGGAGGGACCCAAATCTGTGCCGCCACTTTGAAGTCGCGATCGAACCCGTCGATCCCGATCTGAGGTGGCTTGGTTCGTTCTAATCCAATGCATCTGGATAATGATCCGTCACGCTCACCACATGGCAGGTCAGCGTTCCGCCGCGAGCGAAGATCCGTCGTCTGTGTCGGACGGGCGCCCCTGCTATCGGCACCAGGGTTGAGGGCGTGGGGGACAGCTGGTGCGGCCACATCGGTATGGCACGGCCAAACCTTCGGCGATGAGCGTACTGCCCACGTCCCGACCGTCAACGAACAGCGAGCCACAGAACCGCCCGAAATTGCATTGATCCGTGCCTTCAGTCCCGGGCCGACAGGAACAGGCCACGCGCTCAAATTCAATTGACGCCGCACCCCGCACCAATTGACCAAGACGCGCTGTTGCGCGTTCCCCGACCTGACTCTCCGCAGTGCAGGATGGTCTCCATGTCTCAGGCGCGTTAAACCCGACGAGACGCACGTTCGCTGTCATGCCTCGAATATCAATCGTATCACCATCAATAATCCGTACATCGCTGGCTCGAAGCGACCGGTCCTGCGAGGCGGGTCGCACTGCTGGTGGCGCGACCGGCGACAGGAAACTGGAAGACATCCAGCCCGTTCCCAAGTTAGACCGAATTTGGGTCCACTGCCCTTCATCGCGAAGCTTTTCGACGCGGGTCCCTTCGCTCAAGACGCCCATCACGGCGTTCGAGGTAGACGGCCCAGCACGTTGGTTGACACGTGTCCCTGTCACATAGACGTAAGTGGTGTTTGTCGTTGGCGATGTGGGTATCGCTGACGGACTGTAGGGTGTGGATCGTGAATTTGATGACTCAAACAATGATCCAACGAACGCGAAAAACGCGACAGCGATAACCAACGGCACCATGATTTGGCGTTGAGCCTTGCGCACGGCACGCCGAGGTGCAGTGATCGCGCGGGTCACGGAGATCGGACGGGGTCTCGCCTGAACGGCTCTGGAACTGCGCTTTGGTTCTGGTTGAGAGGTGCCATCGTCGGCAGCTGACCTTGTCTGGGCTGGTTTTTCCCGTTCCAGTTTCAGGACTTTGTGCAGGCTGGCGTACTGAGCTTTGCTCAGACGCGTCTCTGTCCCGTGCCGCTGAAACCGTTCAGCCATGTTTGTGAGAAAAGACACTTCCCAATCGTTTGCCTGCCCAGACCGCAAACGCGCATCAATGCGCGATTGAATCTCTTTGGTGCGTTCCGGAGAAAATGGCATCGAGGAAAAACCTGGGCGGGTGTTGAGTTGCGCAACAAATGTCTTCTGCCGCACGGCCATATTAAGCTGTGATTGCATCGAGATACCATCCAGCCGTTCCCGAAACCAGATTGGCCGGATTGCAATCATCAAGACTTTCGATGCCTTCCACTGGAGTTCTTTGCGGCACCCCTGACGTTCGCGCGCTCCTGAGAAACGAAGAAAGGGCCGCCCTTAGGCGACCCTTCAATTACATCTCCGAAGTCTTCTTCGCCGGATCGGCGACCCGCATGACCGTCAGCCCTTTCGCCTCTGCCTTCTGGCCGAGGTTCAGCGCCACGCCATTGCCTCCGAAGAGAACAACGCCTGTCGCCGCGAACTTGTCGTCAAGCATCTCGTCGTTGCACTTGAACGGCGCCGCCCGCCCATGTGCGGACCAGCGCGGATCGAACCGGGCTTGCGAGACCCCGCGCGCCCGCGCCCAGCGGGCCGCGATCATCTCGGCCCCGTGCTTGCCGCCCTTATGGCAGAGGAAGATCTCCTGGTTCCGGTTCTGCCTGATCCGCTCGCGAACCTTGTCGAGCGTGTTGAAGATCACATCGATATCGGTCCAGTCGGTCGCGCCCGAGACGATCAAGGGGACCCCCTCGACCTTCGACTTCGCAGCCGTCTCGCGATCATGCTGCTCCAGGAGCTGACGGGCCTCGAAGACCGCCCCGGTCTCTTGCGCCCTGACGCTTGCGCGCGACCCGGCTGCCGGGATGAAGGCATGGCCCGTCTCGATCTCGTAGCATTCCGCCGCCGCCTCGCTCATCACCTCGATGGCGCTGACGATCTCCCGCAGGTGCAGGAAGCGGGCCTGCGCTTCTTCGAGAGCAGTTTCAGCAATCTCCGATCCATCGTGGGATTTCGCCAGGGCACCGATCTTGTCGGCGGTGCGATCCACTTCCTTGCCAAGCGCCACCTTGCGCCGCTGCAGGATCGTCGCCAACCCGTGGGCCAGCGGTTCGATTTCTGCCTCGAGACCGGTCTCGCGCAGCTGACCGAGCAAGGTCTCGAAGCTCTCGCGGATGATGCTGTCCTTCAGGATGTGATCTTCCGGGATCGGCAGATGGGCGTCCTTCTCGGTCAGCCCGAAAAGTTCGATGGTCTCGTAGGTGTTCGCTTGATCGTAAGCCATTTTGGTATCTCCAGATGTTTGACTGACCACCACGTGAGTGTGGTGGCATGGCCGAATGTCTGGTTTTCGAATCTGCCCGGGTCAGGGACGGCGCAGCCGCCGGCTTGCCGGGCGCAAAAGTTTTCCGAGCGCAGCACCCGACACATGCGCGCGCTCACGCACGGGTTCACCCCGCGCCACAGGCCCCGCCCTCGCCGAAAAGTTTTGCGATCCTTGAGGCGGGCTGATTTGGGGGCCATCCGGAGGATATGCTTCCGCGCTCATGTGTGTGTGTTTTGACGGTAGGTTTGCCCGACACGAGCAGGCAAACGGCGCGAGCGGACGCGGAAGACGGATGGAGCGGCGGGATCGTTTTGCCCAGCAAAACAGACCGCAGCGCAATCCGGCGGAGCGGCCGGGGAGCGACGTGCTCGCGAGACGGGCAAACCGGGATGCCAGGCGCTACGCCGCGGTGAGGCCGAATGGCCGAATGCGCGACGGACCGAAGGGCCGTTCTCCCCTGCGACACGCGAAGCCGAGCTAGGGAGGCCGGAAGGCTCTAAGAGTCCGACTCAAAACTCTGAAGCTGTTTTTCTTGCGATGTGACGTGCTGATCTTCGGATCGCCGCGATGAGGGTCCATGCGTCGGCGGAGGCGATGGAGCCTTCCCAATCTTTGGCCAGCCTGCGGCAACGCCCGAGCCAGGCGAAGGTTCTCTCCACCACCCATCGCCGCGCGATGACGACAAAGCCGGTGACGCCGGGTGGACGCTTCACGATCTCGATTTTGGGTCCTCTGACTGCGGTCATCGCGTCGCGCAGTTTGTCGCCCGCATAGCCACCATCAGCAAAGATGTGCGTCAGTGTCGGGTGGCTTTCCGTCGCTTGCGCGATCACGCCAGGTGCGCCGTCCCTATCTTGAATGTCGGCGGTGTGGGTCACCAGCCCCAGCAAGTTGCCATCCGTGTCGGTCACGATATGGCGCTTACGACCCTTTGTTTTCTTGCCCATGTCAAAGCCGTGCGGTCCGCCGCTCTCGGTGGTTTTGACGGGCTGGCTGTCCACTATCCCGGCGGTGGGTGCGGCGTCTCGCCCGGCCAGAACCCGCGAAACGCCGACCAGGGCGTCATTCAGGATGTCCAGCACACCGCAGTTTCGCAGTTGGTAGAAATAGTATTGCACCGTCGTGAAGGGCGGGAATTCCTTCGGTAACATGGCCCACTGGCATCCGGTCGTCGCGATGTACTGGATCGCGTCCCAAACCGCGCGCATGTCGGTTTCGCGTGGCCGACCGACCTTGGATTTGGGTGGCATGAACGGCTTTATTAACGCCCATTCCTCGTCAGTCGTATCGCTTGCATACCGCAAGCCGCGTCGGTCATAGTCAGGGCGAGTGATTTCAGTCCAGGGCATGATTTTCTCCAAGTGTTGCAACTCGGATGAATCACAAATGGCTGAAATCATTCAACTTAGTTTTCGGTTGGGCTCTAAGTGAACTTGAAGTTCTGGCAATCACCCTTCCAGCCAGACTCCCCTGAGCATGCCAGCATTCGGGACATCCGGCGGAAAGCGGCAATTCGCTGCAGATACAGCCGTGACAGATGAGCTTCGGCTAACCGGATATCCACGGATCGATGGCAAGCTGGCTTTTTCGGTCTAGTTTGATTTGTGACTCAAATTTCTCAAGTAGTCGAAGACGCCACAAGCGACACTAAGCAGAAAGAGCACCACTAGAAAAACAGAGGCGACAAATGGGCTCTGCTCTGGGTTAGCGTTGAAGTTCCAAAAGAACGGGAAGGGCGAAGCACGTCCATCAACAAAGAAGAAGTAGCTGACGCCGAAGTGCGACCCGTATAGTATGGTAGCAAGCAGGACCATCGAGAACGCTCTTCCGTAGCGGTGCTGATGGTCGAAATACATCACCAGGCCAACAACGATTGCTGCGGCAAGAGCGCTTAGTGAGAGCGTTTGCCCGATGGTAAGGTCAGTAAAGTTCTGGAGGCACACAGCGGAAATTATCGCGCTCACCGACGCAGTGATAATTGGCCTTATGAGGCCACCGAGGACACCTTGTACTGGTTCCTGGGCAATCTTCCTGCGGTTCATATTGCTGATGAACCGCTTCAACGCAGTTGCGAAGCTAGGATGATTGTCTCTGATTTCTCGGAAAGTCCGACCAGAGAGAACCCGCGTCCGCAGTCTATCTGAAGCTGCAAACACAGATGCAGTTCTAGGTTGACCCGGTTCGTCTGCGGCCAACTCTCCGACAGTGCACGGTGTGCTCAGTGTATCGAGCTTCCCTTTGCTTTTCCGGATTACGTCAACTTCGCCAAATAGAAGGAAAAAAACATCATCAACTTGCTCACCTTCCCCAATGATCTGGCTGCCCCTGTCGAAAGTGTGGACTGTAGAATTTTCTAGAACAAGCCGCGCGATACCTTCGTCCCCAGCGACGAGTTCGTTTCGCTTTAGCGTTTGTAAATCCCGTTCGATTTCATCATCGGACAGGTCAGAGTTTTCCTGAATTTTCGGTGACTGCTTTATTTTCTTCGACGCAAACATTCCTCAACCTCTTGGGGGTTCATGACTTCCAACTGAAAGCTGCTGACATTGCGCATCATGCCATCATCCTCTCGATCATAGGGATTGAAGCCGTATTGACGAAGCACGTAGAAAAGCATGGCCTTTGTGGTGAGAACACTCAGGGTCCCGTTCTCCATCTCATATTCATGCTCTAGTTGCCTTCTACGCCATTCATTGAGGGTACCTGCAGCTGACAACTTGACCGTAATTTCTTCGTCCCATTCATCGTCACTTGGCACAATTTGATCTGGTTTTCGGACGACCTTTGGGTTTGCCATTCGCGTCAACACGAAATCTGAGAACCGATCTTTCTCGAAATGATAGGCCCTGACGTGCCAACGATGTCCGTCACTGACCAGCGCGGTGGGAGCCAGGGTGCGCTCGCTATCGACGCCGGAACTGATGGATGCATAGACGCAATGCAAAGCTGACCCAGTCGTGATCGCTTTGACCACTGCTTGAACAATTCGCTTTTCCAGAGGACGGGACGATACCGACACAGTTGCTACACGTGGCAGATCTTTGATCCAGATTTCGTCTTTGGTTCGGAAACCTCTGGATAGCATCTCAAGCTGCATGAAATACTCTGATGCTTCACCCGATATCAGTTTGGGTTTGAATTTTGGGCTGCTGACATACGCTCGCTCCCTGGGATCATACTGCATGTTTCCAGGACAGCTATCCAAGTAGGTAGTGAGATCATTCGTGGCCTGCTGCGGCGATATTCCAAACTGACTTTGAAGTTGTGGGCGGCCGACTCGCCCACCCCAGTTGAGGCAAAACTCAATGAATTCGAAACGTCGTCTGATGTTTGTTTTTAGGTCTTTTAATGCGATCAAAGCAGCGTCCTCCAGTTACCCTAGGGTATAGCGACTTGACAAACAGTTATGAAGTCCTAATTAATAGGAGGTAACTAAAAATTTGATTCTGCCTTGCGCTGCGCGAGGAGTTTTGAGACGGGAGCTGCCATGTCTTGGCGATACCATATCGCGCAGAAGCGCATTCAAAAACTGATTGACGAGGCGCCAGCCGTCGAAGTTCAGAGATTTCACGAGGACTATCTCCCGCAATTCCTCAAAAACCGCATTATGCAACTTGCGGAAGGTCGACAGGAAACGCCGCCGCTCTTCGAGCTGCCCAAAGGACGCGCTGTAGTCGTTGACGCAGTGCACGTTTATGTGAACTTGGTGAACTACGACGACTATCGAATGGAGGCGCAGCGAGAGACGGAAGCATCGCATGCAAAGGCTTTGAAGTTCTTACATTTGCACTACAGCGCTTGCGATCGCGCGATGGAATTCAGCCCTGCTCAAAGGGTGGATTTCCACGGCGGTCGGATGCACGCTGTCATCGTGGCACAAGGAGAAAACGGTGTCACAGAAGAAACTGTTTCGGACGCCTTGGCCTTCGTACGTGACCTTCGATATGTTGCTGAGCAGGCCAACAAAGAACTGGCAGGCGGTGACTTTGAGGCACGTTTCCGTATCGGCGTAGACGCGGGACGCTGTGTTGCGATTAATAATGGCACTGGGCATGAGCAGGAGCCGATGTTCTTGGGTAGTCCGGCGAACCATGCTGCTAAGCTCGCAGATGGCGATGAGCCTGGAATTTACCTTTCGAACCGAGTCCGGGCTGCAATAGGTCAAGCTGAGTTGGGCTCAAGCTTCGAATCTCAACTCCAACTAGATGAAGCTATTTATGGGCGTCTTGTTGCTTCCCGAGATATAAGAGAGGGCATTGAACTGGGCTTCGATCAACGGCCCCGCTCACTGGATGGAGTTATCGCGGAATGGCGTTCAGCGATCCAAGCGCGTTCCGTGCCGGATCCAACCAACCCAAACTTTGTTTTTCACTACAAGCGTCCGCCGCTTGCCGAAATCAAGTTCGAGGACGTTTCGCCAAGCAAGTCGATACGGATGCCGCTTGCATCAATTTACGCTGATCTGTCTGGGTTTACGGACTACATCGACCAAGCCATTGAGCATGGCATGATTGCAAGCGCCGTCAAGGCTTTGCATGTGATCCGAGAAGAGTTCCAAAACGTCGTTCATGATGACTTCGGTGGGCGTAAAGTGCGATTCATTGGGGATTGCATCCACGCATTGCATGCTGAAGGCGACAATCGAGAGACAAGCTCCGAACAAACGATGTTGGAAGCGGCCAAGTGCGCGGGCGCGATCCGGTCGTCCTTCGAGCTTTGTAAATCTGCGCTGCAAGGTGTGAATGAGTTGGGGTTGGCCGTCGGTGTGGAATATGGTCAGACACCCATCTCGAAAATCGGAATTCAAGGTGACCGCTCGGTTCGGGTCGCATCAAGTAAAGCAACGAGCGTGTCTGAAGCTATGCAGAAATCCTGTGAGCATAACGAAACGCGGTTTGGGCCGGAGGCGCTCAAGCTTGCGCCCGTAACTTTGAGCGATCTGATCTCCAGTAACGGGATGGCGGGGGAGCTTCAGTTTGATGATGTCAGCACCGCCGCAAGTGCCCCGGCGGTTGCAGAAGTCGCGGCTCCATACGCGAGAGCCCACGCACCTTCGGTTGTTACTGATACGCGAGCGCATCTTGAGAAAAAATGAGCTCGCTAGATGAACTGCTCCAGCAAATACCGGAATGGGTAGAGGTCGAGCATAGCACTCCCAAAAAAGCGGTCCTGAAAGCAAACTGTGTTCGCGACAGTGGTGCGCCTGGCAATGTCTATTCGCTCATAGTCGAGCAATCGGCATCAAATCGAATAAAGGTCTGTGAGGCTGCGGCCTACCGGAAGATGCCAGAGTGTTGCGTTGAGCGTCACATCAATCCTGACGCCAGCTTTTGCTTGCATTTTGACTCCTCGAAACCGATCAGTAGCCCAAAGTTGGCACGTGATTGGTGGACAAGTCTGGCGAGGTATCTCTCCAACCAGGAGTATGCTGCGAAATATGGCCGTTGGCCAATCCATCAGGGGTTAAGTCACGGAGACGCGGCAATCACTCAAGTTGAAATGGAACGCCTGGCAAACACAGTAGGTTGGACAGACGAAGTATTGAGTTCGATATTTCGACGGGAAGGGTTTCTACACGATGCGCCGCTTCGGCTAAGCAAGGACAAATCGAGGTTTGTAAACCTGAGATCACCTTGCCCCCGAGGATGCAAAAGTCTTCATTTTCCATACCGCAAGAAGTCTTGTGAGCACCACGAGTGCGCGATTGATTGTCAAAGAAATCATCGGGCGATTTTACGCGCAAGTTGCCCAAACCGGGAAGTCATCGAGAGGCTCAATCTTCTTGAGATCAAACGCCGGTCCCAAGAAAAGGAACTGCTTGATGATCTCAGGCGGTCAAAAACTCTCTGTTGTGGGACTATGAAGGATTGTCCTTTGGCATAGCCGAGGGCAAATGCGTCCGTGGTTCCGACCAATTACGAGACTAAGATCCCAGATTCGCAAAGAATGGCCGCAATGGAGCGCCGCTGCGTAGAAATGACGCCTGATGTCGAAAGTACACAAAGGGCCGAGTCCGACACGCGGCCTTAGCATAATATCCATTGCGCCATCTCAAAATCAAATCAGCACGGCAAAAGGGGAACCGTGTTTCCACGGCTCCCCCCTTGCCCCTTCAATGTTGGGGCTTCTCGTCCGGCTTACGCAACCAGCGACAACCCCCCGCCTGCGTCCTGCGGCTGCTCGCCGCTGTCGATGAACGGGATGATCGAGAAGGTCTTTCCACCACGCTGTTCTTCGTTCTGCACGGCGTTCACGCGCAGGTCGCCATCGGGCGTGTTGACCAACAGCGACAGGTAGTCATTGCCCGTGCGGCTGCTCTTGGCCATCCAAGCAGACCCGACGCGGATCGGCTTGCCGCGAGGCGAGCTGACCTCGATCCGGTAGTCGGGATGGGTGTCCTCGGATTTGTAGTCGTTTTCGATCAGCATGAAGTCGAGGTCGAACATCATGTTGGCGATGTAGCCGGCAAAGGCGTTGTCTGCGTCCATCGCGGTCAGCTCGCCCGAGATCGAGCCGGATTTCATCAGGCTGTTGGAGACCATCGGGATGATCTCGAACTCGCCGCTCTTGGCTACGCGCGCTTCTTTCGTCTGCACGGCGTTGACGCGGAACGGGCCGAGACCGACATCGATCTGCATCGAGATGTAGGGGTTGCCGCTTGTATTGCCGGTCTCGTTCCATGCGGTTCCAATGCGCACCTTGCGGCCAGACTTGTTGACCGCGGTCACGTCGTAATCCGGGCTGCGCTCGGACATCTTCGGGCGGGTCTCGAGCTGGATGGCGATATCGAAACGCGTCGAATGGATCATGCCGGTGTATTCGGCGGCTGCGGTCTCGGCATTGCGGGTGAGGGTTCCTGCGAACATGGGATGGTTCCTTTTGGATTGGCCGGTGCCTGACGTTCTTGCCAGCGCAACCGGGATTGCTTTTTCGACCCCTCCTGGGATCACAAACCAGAAAGCTCGCTTTCCTTTCTTCCCAACCTTCAGTTCAGCGCTGGCGCCTGAGAGACTGTGCCACCTTCCCGCCGGGTACGACGCCCCTCCCCTGCCCGTCTGGCCTCGGATGGCTGTCCTGGCTCTTCTCGTCGCCACCCTCCGGTCCTGCGATAAAGAACTCTGCTTCCTCCCCGTTCAGCCGCTGCTCGCTCATGTCGGTCAGCCCGATGGTGCTACCGTTCGGCTCAAACGTGATCAGGTACTGACCGAGTCTGTCCTTGTGCACGCGGTAGCCGGTGTTAGCCCAATGTACGGTCTGACCTGCATCGATGGCGGCCTTGATCTCTTCGAGTGTCATGATCGCCCCCTCGCTATTCTGCTGCCAACGAAGCGGCGTCTGGCGCCTGCCCAACGATCCGGGCCAGAATTCTGCCTGTGTCGATCCCGTCCCCGTGCGGCAGGAACACGCGCAGCTGGAAGGCGATGATCTCCGTGAAACACCCCATGGGCTTGAGACCCTCGATCATGCCCTTGTCGGCGCCGCACAGCTCGAGGCGCACCTCGCCTGCCACCCGGCGGCGGGTCAGGGTCAGGCCGTGGCCCAGATCGACCTGGGCAGTGGTGCCTAGGGCGGCGGTCAGCATTTCTTCTGGGGTTTGTGGGTTGGAAACGAGGAAGCGTGCGCGCAGCGCTGCCGCCCCTTCCTCGCTCAGCGTGCGGCCGATCATGCTGGTTCCGCCGTCGGGCGTGACCCGGTAGATGCGTTCATTTGTGGTCGGGATATCCTTCCAGATCGGCAAGAGCAGCCCAGTCAGCAGGTAGAGCTTCGTCATGCTGGTTTTTGGCAGGGACGCGGCTTCGTCATCCCAGAGCCGGGTGAACTCTGCTCTCCCGATCTCTTCCCAGGCGGAGGCTTCAAACCGGGTCTCCTCGAGATAGCTGGACCCATTGGGCCGCACCGCCTTACGCATCAGCGTCACGACATCCTCGTCATATATCTGCATCGGCCGCGCCGAGATCAGGGCAGCACGACCGGACGCGCGGTTGACCATCGGCTGTTTGCCCGGATTGCGCGAGAGCGCTTCATCCGCGGACAGCACATGCACCGGGTCCGTCACCTCGAGCCCAATGATCCGCGTTACCGCGCCGGATTTCGGGCAGGTCCACAGATCCTCTGTAGAGACCTGCTCGATCTTTTCGCCACGCAGGGTTTCGACGCCGAGATCGAGCGTGCCCGCCGCGCGCACCCGTTCCGTCTGATCGGCGATCCGTCGCATGAACTCCGCAAAGAGCGCGTTCTGCATATGGATGGGCAGCGCCAGCACCCGGTTGAGGAAGCGCTGGATGGGGGGAAGTTCTTCGAGCAGAACGCCGTCCTTGTCGATCAGACGCAGCGCAGTCCAATCAGTGAAGCTCTCGTAGCTCATCGCCTCGGCCCGTCCGGCAGCGAGATCGGCGTAGTAGCCACGCAGAGCCGCGCGCGCGATCGGGCTTTCGAGATTGTCCTCCTCGCGGAACATGCCCTGCGAGCCGGTTTCCCGCTGGCCCTTGGTGAGCGCCCCCAGCTGGTCGAGGCGTTTGCTGATCGTCGAGGTGAAGCGCTTCTCGCCATGCACATCCGAGGTGCAGACCCGGAAGAAGGGCGCGCTGACCTGGGCCGAGCGATGCGTGCGGCCCAGCCCCTGAATGGCCGCATCGGAGAAGATCAGGATGTTCTTCTCGCCTTCCATGAAGGCTTGGGTCTCGGAGGAATTGCTGCTGGCCGACCGCTTCTCGATGAAGAGATGGCCATCGTCGGCCTTCAGTGGCCGGATCGAGCGCCCGGTCACCTCCGCCACGGCCTCGTCGCCGAAGGCCCAGAGGATCTGATCGAGCGCCGAGGGGATCGGTGCCAGTGTCATCAGTTCCATCATTGCCGCATCGCGCAGGGCGAGCGCCTCGCGCGAGACGACCAGTGCGCCGGTCTCGTCGCGCAAGGGTTCCGCAACCATGTTGCCGTCGATCTCGACCAGCTTTTGCGCATGTATCGGGAAGGCCTGCTCAAGATAACCCAGCACGTAGTCGCGAGGCGTCAGGGCACCCTCAACGAGTTCATCCTCCGGATCCATGGTCTCAAGTCGCCGCTTCAACAGGCTCTCACCCGTCGAGACCACCTGGATGACGCAAGCCTTGCCTGCCGACAGATCTTCCTCGATGGCACGGACGATGCTCGGGGCCTTCATGCCCATTAGGAGATGATTGAAGAACCGTTGTTTCGTGCTCTCGAAGCGGGACTTGGCCGAGGCGCGTGCGGCGGAGGCATTGGTCTCGCCCGAGGCGTCATTGACGCCGGTGGCAGTCAGGGCTGCCTCGAGATTGTGGTGGATCGTGCGAAACGCACCCGCATAGGCGTCGTAGATCTCGGTTTGGGCCGGGGTCAGTGCATGTTCCAGCACGTCATATTCCACCCCATCGAAGCTGAGCGCGCGGGCCGTGTAGAGCCCGAGTGTCTTGAGGTCGCGCGCGACCACCTCCATGGCAGCGACGCCGCCTGCCTCCATCGCCGAGACGAAGCTTTCGCGGCTCGGGAAGGGGTATTCGGTACCCTGACCCCAGAGCCCCAGCCGCGCGGCATAGGCCAGGTTGTGTACGCTGGTGGCACCCGTGGCCGAGACATAGAAGACGCGGGCGCGGGGGGCGGCAAGTTGCAACCGCAGCCCGGCGAGGCCCTGCTGGGAGGGTTTGACCCCCCTGCCCTGCTCGGACCCGGCCGCGTTCTGCATGGCATGGGCTTCGTCGAAAGCCAGAACACCATCGAACCCCGCGCCCATCCAGTCGAGGACCTGGCTCAGCCGCGAGGTGCCGCATTTGCCCGCCGAACGCAGCGTGGCGTAGGTGACGAAGAGGATGCCGTCGCCCATGGGGATGGGCTGATCCGGTTTCCATTTCGACAGCGGCTGAATGTCGGCGGGCGAGCCGCCGAGATCGGTCCAGTCGCGGATGGCGTCCTCGATGAGCGTGGCGGACTTCGAGACCCAGACGGCCTTACGGCGTCCGGCGAGCCATCCCGCGAGGATCAGCCCCGCACATTCCCGACCCTTGCCGCAGCCGGTGCCGTCACCGAGGAAGTAGCCGAGGCGATAGGCACGCGCATCCGGGTCATCATCGGCACGCGTCAGCTTTGTCTGGTCGTCATCGATGGTAAAACGCCCCGGCAAGTCGCGCCCATGGGCATCATTGGCCATGATGATGGTCTCAAGCTGCGCCTCGGAGAGGTGTCCCTCTTCGATCAGTCGGGCGGGCAGCCGCAATGCCTCGCTCGCCTCACGCGATGGCGCTGGCGGCGCGACGGAGGCCATTGCGATACTTTCGACCAACGGCGTGGGATGTTCCCGAGCGCCCGCGATCTCGATCCGCTGCGGGCGGTAGCGGGCATAGATGTCCGAGACCGGCGTGTTGTCCCGTGGGGTCTCGAGACTGGTGAAGGTAAGCGGAACGGCGGCGTTGGTTTTGGTCTTGGATGCAGCGACTGCTGCAACAGGCCGCTTGCGCGTGACAGGCACTGGAACGACCCTCCCCGCGTGAGGGCTCGTCGCCGCCCTTTGGGCGAGACGCGCCTCGGGCCGGTTCGCAACCACGGCGTCGACATATGCCGAGGCCTCATCCAGATCCCGCACCGTGGCGCGGATGAACTCACCACCCTCCGGCACCTTGTCGAAGACCATCAGCTGGGTTTCCACACTCGTGCCAAGCTTACGATAAACCTGTCCCGGGATCGTCAGCGCCAAGCGCGGCGTGAAGAGGCCGCAGGCGCGCGACCAATGCGCGGCATCACGCTTGGCGCTGAACCCCGGCGGCATGATCGCCACCAGCCGCCCCCCGGGCGCGAGGCGCTTCGCAGCCGCGACGAGATGCTTGGCCGCGATGTGCTTGTCCCTTGAGCGATCGACCGAAGAGGCAAAGGGCGGGTTCATGACCACGACATCGGGCAGGCTCGGGGTCTGCAGAAGATCGTCGATATGCTCACCATCATGACCCGTCACGTCGCCCCCGAAGACGGCCCGCAGCAGGCGCTGGCGAAAGGGATCGATCTCGTTGAGCAGAAGCTTGGCACCGGCGCGGGTGGCGAAAGCGGCCAGGGCGCCAGTTCCGGCGGATGGTTCGAGCACGGTCTCGCCCTTGCGGACCGCAGCCGCCCGCACGGCCAGCGCCGCGAATGGCAACGGCGTGGAGAATTGCTGCAATCGGATCTGCTGCTCTGACCGGCGGGTTTCCGTCAGGAGCCGCGAGGCGAGCAGCTTTGCAGCGGCAATACCACCCTCGGTGCCGTCTCGACGCAGCAACCCCTGAACAGCCGCAGCCTGCATCATGTCATAGGCCATGCGCCAGTCCCACGCGCAACTGGCATCGCTGCCGCCGAACGCCTCCCGCATGATATGGGCAAGCGCCGAACTGCGCAGGGGCTGGTGATCAATCTCCGCTCCCATCTGCCTCAGAGCGGTGGAAAGATCGGGATCGGAGACGGTAAGAACTGGGTTTGTTAGGGTTGGCTTGGCCATGGGGTTTGTCCTTTGGATAAGGGTCTGAGTTCCAAAAGACAAAAAGCCCCTCTACACTTTGTAAGAGCAGAGAGGGCTCGAAGGAAGCGCCGGTGCTTGATGGTCCAGTCGTTCAATCCTCCTGCCCCGCCAGGAACTCCGCCAACACCGGGCTGGCCGCGCCCTTTGCGGAGCTGAGGAGCACCGACCCAGTAAGCGAGGCTTTCGACAGGCGCACGAGACCGCGCGTTTCTTCGATGCGGTAACAGCGGCGTCTCGAGCGACCGCGCCTGTAGTGGGTCACGGTGACGATCTGGCAGGTGCTGCCATCTGTCAGCGTCACCGGCGCAGTGAGTTTGATCTTGTCGCCTTCCTCGTAATCCGGGATCGCGGCCCAGTCCCGGCAGCGCTGGCGCCAGGCATGGGCATAGCTGTCGGGGTCTTTCAAGTCGGAGAGAAGCTTGATCAGGCCAAGGGGAGCGCGGGACTCGTTCGGGCCACCGCTTTCTTCAATGTCCTTGTAGCCCCAGCATCCATCATCGTAGCGGGTGAGGAAGACGGCTCCGAAGGTGATCGAGCCGTCCGCATCCGTGACATAGGTCGCGTCCTCGACAGGGGTGCCGTCAAGGTTGGTGACACTTGCCGCCGCATACCAGGTGGAGCCGACCTTGCAGGCTTTGACCAGTTCGGTTTTGCGGGTGTCGCTCTCGAAGGTACAGAGCCGTGTAATTTCCGCCTTCTCATCCGCGTAGGATTTGATACGGCGGTCGGTGTAGAAGAGCCATCCCACTATGCCGCCCTCCGATCATCGATCTCCATCAGCGCATCGAGCGGCACGCGATAGGGCTGCATGGCGTCGAAATCCGCGCAATTGCCGCAGTTCTGGACGATCGCGAACGTGTCGCAGGCGTCTTTGAGGATGACTCGGAAGGAACCCCCGAGACCAGAGGGCACGTCATAGGCTCCGCCGATGAGATAATCCGCTGCGCGGCGCACGAAGACGCGGATGCTGTGGCCATCCGTGGCGAGCCGGATCGTGCCCTGCCCCCGGTCGATGAGCACTTGAACGTCGTCCAGGATGTCCGTGTAGAACTGCCCGGTCAGGTCGCGAAATGCCATGCGGCGCTGCGCCATCCAGTCAGTATCCCGAAACGGGTTCATGCCATCGGCGAAGGCGAAGGAGGGATCCGCCTGCTCGGTCGTGACGATGCGGGTTGTTGTGCCATCAATGCCGTTCGAGCGCAGATGCACGCCATTGCCGACGATCAGGACCAGGGCGGGCCTGTCCACGGGCCCGTTCCAGTTGGGCAAGAAGGTCTTGCAGGCGCGCGCATGGGCGATCTGCGCCGCGACAGCGGACGCGGAGAACTTGAGAATAGCCATGGGGATGTCTTTCTGTTCGGTGTGGGAGGGTCGACCCGCGCGAGAAGTGCTTCCCACGCGGGTCGAGCGATCGCTCAGGCCGCTTTCGCGACGTCAGTGTCAGGCTCCGAGATTTCTACCGTGGGCGCTTCGTCCGTCGCGCTTCCGGCGGTCTGCATCATCGGCGGGCACCAGGCGGCCACCGCGGCGCGTTGTGCGTCGGTGAGCGTTGCGAAGGGTTCGGCGAAGAGCTTGTCGCAGAAGGCGACGATCTCCTTCTTGCTGGACGAGGCCAGCGTCACCGCCTCCTGGGCAAGGCCAAGATCTTCGCCGAGGATTTTCAGGAGCCAGGCCTTCTTGAAGCGGTTGAACAGAGCCGCGTTCGGCGTCCAATGTGCGCGAATGTCGGGCATGATCTCGATCTCGAAATCATGCATCAGGCTGTCGCGCTGGCGATCCCGCGTAAAGCAGGACTGCGTGGTGCTTGCTGTGGCATAGGCGACGAGCTTGGTCTTCTCCCCTGTCTCGAGCGCGCGAAACGCCGCGAACTGATCGGCTGGCGAGCGGGCGTCATCGAGCCAGGACAGATCGAGTGCATCATGCGCCGTCGCCACCTGCTCAAGCGAGGTCTCGTCCATCTCGTCCATCTTGGCATGGCTGCGGTATTCCTTGCGGGCATCGATCTTGATCGCCTGCGTGACACTCATGCCGCTGGCCAGAACGTCACTGACCAGCTTGAAGAGGGTCAGATCGAGCGTGGCTTCCGGATGCAGCGCCATTGCAGCCCCAAGGGCCATCGCCCGCTCGGTCTTGAGATCCTCGGCCACGGACGCCGGGTAGGCGATTTCGCCCGCGTCGGGCGCGTCCTTGCCGCTCTGCGCGCCTGACGGGCTGCGCGCCGTATCCTGCTTGTCCTCGGGGCGCACGAGGCCCACGTGCAGTGTCACCTGTGCACCGGACCAGGAAGCGATCACGCCTGCGCGGGCGAGGTCCTCGGTGCTGTAGGCCTCCTGCAGGTCGCGCGCTTCTTCTTCCAAAGCGTCCACGCGTTCGTAGAGGGCATTGTAGGCATCGTCCTCGAGGCCCTCATCCTCCATCTCGAGCTGCAGTTTCTCGAGCTCGGCGGTGATCTCATCCACGCGTTTCTGGGCGGCCTCATCAGGCTCAATAGGGCCGGGATAGACGCGGCCGTAGTCGGCCATGGTCGCGTAATCATAGCGCACCATCGCATCGGCCCAGGCAAGACCCAGTTTCGCACGGGCTTCCTCGGCCGCGGCACCGAGCTTCTCGAGCAGGATGACCTCGACCAGTGCCGCATCCTCGAGCACCGAATGCTCCTCCAGCAGATCGGCCGCGATAGCGCCGCCGCGCGCTTCATAGTCCTCGCGCACGAAGGCCCCGATATCGTCGCTGACCTGCACGCCGCGGGATTTGAGAGCCTGACGGACGGTGTAGGCCTGCAGATAGCTGTCTTCCTTCGTGAGCGCCTCGTAGACCTCCTTCTGCACCTCCTGGCTCGGATGTTCGGCAAAGGCCTTCATCGTATCGAGCGTGATCGTCTTGGCGCGCGCCGCGGCGCGGATATCCGGATGAATGAGGCCGTAGCGCAACCGGCCTTTAACGGCGGCAACTGTGGTGCCGAAGGTTTTGGCGATGGTCTCAGGCGTCTGGCCGTCGACCTCCATCATCCGCGCGAAGGCCTCGAACTCGTCGATGGCATTCATCGGCGCCTGGGTGATGTTCTCGGCGAGCGACAGCGCCGTGGTCACATCGCAATCCTCCGGCACGAGGCGGCACTCGACCTTGGTCTTCGCCGTGAAGCCCTTCGCGGCCTTCTCCGCGACCAGCTCCTTCAACGCGGCATTCCGCCGGCCACCGGCAAGCACGGCGTATTTGCCGTCGAGCTTCTGGACCAGGAGCGGCTGGAGCAGGCCCAGAACGGCGATGCTGGCCTTCAGATGCGCGATGTTCTCGGGGTCATAGGTTTCCGGGGAGTTACTGCGCACATTGGCGGGGTGGGCAGTCAGATCGCCGATAGCAACGGAAACGGGTTTGAAGCTTGCGGTCATGGGATATCCTTCTCGGTAGTTATGGTGCGGCCCGCGCGTTCAAACGCGTGACCAATCCCCGGCTTCGGGGATCAAAAGGACAAAAGGCCCGCTTTGCCTTTTGAGGGGGCAGCGGGCCTTAGGAGGCTGAGAAATAGGTCTTGAGGCTGCCCCTCGCCTACCAGTCGCGCGCCATCATGATGGTCAGCACACGCATGGTGGTTTCCGGGTTGTCTGGGGCCTCGGCACCGTAGCGAAAATCGGAATCTGCCTCATAGAGATCAATTTTCCAGAATACGGTTTCACCCTGGATCTCGACCGCCCCGAAATCATGCCAGCCCTCCGGGTCATTCTCGGGTTCGAATGTGTCGAACGCCCCCGTGACATTCACCGCCTCGGCCATGAAACCGTCCCCCGCCTCCATGAGCGAGCGGGTCACATGCATCCGGCCTTGGATGGGCGCCTCTGGTGCTATCCCGAGGCAGGCGAGCTTGCGGAAAGCGTCATTCTGAGCGGCAATTACGGCGGGGTCTGGGCGGTCTGTCAGAGGCTGTGCTGCGTTGGTCATGGGTCTGTCCTTTGAGAAGTTTGAAACACCCTTCCCAAAGCCTGCTTTCCCTTTGCCGACACACATCCCCTCAAGCGGCCTGGTCGACCTCCCCTGCCCTGCCCGCCTCCGATCGCGCAATAAGGTAATCACAGGCGCGCTGCGCATCGGCCGCGTGCTTGAAAATCGCGGTCTTGTCCGAGCGCAGAACGCGTAGCCAGTTGTAGAGGTAAGCGGCATTCATCTCGAGCGTATGCGACGTGAACCCAAGTTCCTGCCCCAGAAAGCACGACGTGAGCTCGGCCACGATCTCCTCGCGGGCATAGGCTGTGTTGCCAAACCGCGAAAGACCGTAGTCGCGGTTCAAGCGATGGCGCGCCTTTGTGGCATGGCCCAGTTCATGGGCCCAAACCCCATAAAAATTGGGCGGATTTTGAAACCGCGTAATCGGCGGCATGTAGACCTTGTCTACCGGCGGCAGATAGTAGGCATCGCTACCGGTGAAGACGGTGGTGATATCGATGGCATCAAAAAAAGCCTGCATATGGGGAATGGGCTCAGCGGGCGGATGCTCAGGCACCGGGTCCGGCTCGGGATGGAAGCGATCCGGCAACCCCTCGATCTGGCAGGCGTTGAACACGCGATAGGATTTCTGGAAACGAAAGACGCGGGCCTCGTCACCATCTGCTTCACCATCGTCTCGCGCCTCATCGCCCTCACCTTGCCTTCGGCTCTGGCCGTAATAGACCACCACGGAGGACTTCTCGCCCTTGCGGACATTGGCGCCCAGGGCATTGGCCTGTGGGATGGTCATCCAGTAGGGCGAGCTGTAGCCCGCCATCAACGTCCGCATGGTCAGCAGGAAGTTGTTGACGCCTTGATATGCCTCGCCGTTGTGACGGAGCGGGCGGGAACTGCCACCGGCGGTCCAGGGCTTGCGCCACGGCAGGACGCCGCGCTCGATGATACGGATGATTTCGTTCGTGATGACCTCGGAGGCATCGAATTTAGGCGTGCGGGATCGGGCCATGGCTGGCCTCCTTTCGTGTGTTGCTGAGAGGGAGTGGTGACTAGGTTGACCGACAGGGCCGCGGATCGTTGGTGATGCTCGCGCCGAGCTGTTCGACCATGTCGACGTAGGTGATTAGCGATACAGAACTGCCAAGCCCCCAAAGTTCAGGGTCGGCCGATCCGTCCCGCGTCACCCGCGGCAGGTTCGCGAAGGCGATGACATCAGTGACGGGTCGGATATCGATGAACGGGGTCCCTCGTGCGACCGCCAGTGCGGCCAAGGGAAAACGCTCGATCGGCGCGAGGGTCGACACGGTGGTCCAACCGAGATGGATGAACGTGCCCCCCTCTCCGCAGATCACATGTGCCCCCGGCAATCTCGCCGCCTGCCTGAGATAGCCGAGATCACGCAGGACAGTCTCCCGCTCGCGCCGCTGTGCCCGCCCCGTCTGGTCGGTTCGGCGTAGTTCCTTGTGTCGCCACCACGAGGCAGCGGTTGCGCGGAGCACGCGCAAGACACCTGTTTGCATGGGAATGCCCTTCATCAGGAACGGCAGACCGGAATCCGGCCCGGACCCATCTGAGGGACCCCAAAGGCCCTCATCTGTCAGTCACAAAACCCGAAGAACACTTTCTCTTTTCCCGGGTACGGACCCTGTCCTTCTCAAAAAGCAACGGGTCCTCAACAAACGGCTCAATGCCGGGCCGTCTCCAGAAGCCCTTGATTTGGAACAGCAAATTCAGATCGGCAGGTAAGATCGGCAACGCATATCGGCAAAACCTTGCCTCTAAAAACGAAATGTGTATATTTTTCAATTGCTTTGCAAACATAGAAGATCGGCAAAAATGCTGGAAACACCCGCCAGAATCGAACCCTGCTTCTTCGAGGAGCATATTCCTACAGAATTGGCAGACCTTTCGGTCGACATCCAGAGGGAAGCCACCGGGCTGGGACAAGGGCTGCATCCTGACAGCGCAGCCGAACTTGCCGATCTCGTCCGCGTGATGAACTGCTACTACTCCAACCTGATCGAAGGACACAACACACGCCCCCGCGACATCGAAAGGGCGCTGGCTGGCGCCGAGCTTGAGGAAGAAACCCGCCCTCTCGCCCTTGAGGCCCGGGCGCACGTCATCGTTCAACGGGCCATCGACGAGATGCACCGCAAAGGCACCCTGCCCCGCCCCACATCTATCGAATTCCTGACTTGGGTCCATAA
>Ga0316204_10002712_pt1 | contig 38838 bp, 33 predicted proteins | sample 6monrhotite_MG_2_FD_205661 | JGI IMG/M metagenome (GOLD analysis project Ga0316204, IMG submission 205661) | Microbial mat bacterial communities from mineral coupon in-situ incubated in ocean water Damariscotta River, Maine, United States -... | ecosystem: Environmental > Aquatic > Marine >...
CGGTCGATGCGCGCGTCGGCGTTATGTTGCGCAATCGCCCCGGCCATGTCGCGGCGATCGTCGCGGTGCTTTCGACCGATCGGTGCCTTGTCACGCTCAACCCTATTCTTCCCGATCAAAAATTGTTCGCCGATGTGACGGGACTGGAACTGCCGGTGATAATTGCCGATGCAACCGACCTGACCCGGCCCGGCTTGACCGATGCGCTCACCGAAGCGGGGTCTGCCGTCATTGAAATTGGTCCACTGCTCGAAGGTGTTCGCGTTGTGAACCCAGAAATCCAGGCTGACATTCGAACTTCTCCCGGCGTCGCAGTGGAGATGCTGACCAGCGGGACAACGGGCGATCCCAAGCGCATTCCTCTCAGTCGTGCGGCATTTGATGCGAGTTTTCGTGGATTCACCAAATATGAGCGGGGCCGGAGTTTCGATGATCCGCCGCGGCTCAACTCGGGCTGCACGATGGTGGTCAATCCGCTGACCCACATCGGCGGGATATATGGATGTATTGGAGCGCTGGCCGCGGGTCGAAAAATTGCCTTGCTGGAAAAATTTACCGTCGAAGCCTGGGTTGAGGCGGTGAAACGCAACAGGCCCGCAGTGGCTCCGGCGGTGCCGTCCGCGGTTCGCATGCTGCTGGATGCCGATATCAATCTCGATGACCTGTCCAGTCTGCGCGCGCTGATATCCGGTACTGCGCCTTTGCCGGCTGATCTGGTTGATGCCTTTTTGGAGAAGTACGGCATTCCGATCTGCGGCAACTACGGGGCAACCGAATTTGCGGGCGCGATAGCAGGCTGGACGATTGATGATTTCAGAAAGCATTGGGAAGAAAAACGCGGAGCCGTGGGCCGGGTGCATGGGGATATCGAGGCGCGTGTCGTCGATGTCGATAGCGGTACGATCCTGTCTCCCGGAGAAGAAGGTTTGCTGGAGCTGAAAGGCCAGCAGCTGAACAATGATATGGAGTGGCTTCGGACAACGGACCGGGCGGAGCTTGACGCCGACCGGTTCCTGTACATCAAGGGCCGCGCCGACAATGCGATCATTCGCGGAGGTTTCAAGATACATCCAGACGATGTGGTGCAAGTACTCAATGACCATCCGGCAGTGCGGGAAGCGGCTGTGATAGGTGTTCCGGACCGACGGCTCGGCGCGGTTCCCGCAGCGGCTATCGTGTTGAAGGATGGTGTGGAGGCGCCACCCGTCGATGATCTCAGGGCCTGGCTGAAGGAGCGGCTCATCGCCTATCAGGTGCCGGTTCACTACCAATATGTCGCTGATTTTCCGCGCACGCCGTCGATGAAACCATCGACTCCCGGCCTGCAGGCCTTGTTTAAAGGTGCCGTATGACGGAAGACTTCAGCGGCAAGACAGTCATTGTCACGGGGGCCGGTCGCGGTGTCGGGCGCGGGATAGCAAAGAGCTTTGCCGCCGCCGGTGCCAATGTCATGCTCGGCGCGCGCACCATCTCCTACGGGGAAGAGGTGAAAGCCGAAATTTTGGCGGCTGGCCTCAATGGGGAATGTTTCGAAGCAGATATCGCGCGGCATGATGATTGCCGCGCACTGGTGGATGCGACCGTCGAAGCGTTCGGGACTGTAGATATCATCGTCCATGCCGCTGCCGATATTCCGCATGGTGGGGTGGGTCACGTCGATGATGAACAACTGGAAGCCGGCTTTGCGAGCATCGCCAAGGCAGCATGGTGGCTGCTTGACGCCGCGCGGCCGCATCTCGGAAAGGCGAGGGATGGCGGTCGTTTCATTGCCATTGGCTCGGTCAACGGAACGTTCAACGTCGTTCCAAACATGACTGCTTACGGCATGGCCAAGGCAGCACTGGATGCCTTCATCCGGGCTGCTGCGGGGGATGTCGTGAGCGAGCGGATCACGGTCAACGCGATCAATCCCGGGCTGCTCGCCAGCGACCGTGCCAAGGCTGTGCTCGGCGAAGAAGGGCTCGCGGCTTATGGTTCCACGGTGCCCGTCGGGCGGGCGGGAACGCCGGAAGATATCGCTCATGCCTGCCTTTTTCTCGCTTCGGCAAAATCCGACTATATTACCGGTACGTCGATCAAGATGGATGGCGGTTCGACCGTCGCGGCACCGCCTGGCCGCAATGATATCCTGCAGGACCGGCTCAGGCTCCAGCGAGACGGGGCAAGCTGATGGATCTGGGTATCACGGGGAAAGTGGCGCTCGTTTTTGGCGGATCAAAGGGCATAGGCCTCGGCTGCGCGCGTGAATTCCTGCGCGAGGGATGCTCGACCGTAATCGCCGCCCGGACCCAGTCCACAATCGATTCCGCGGTAGACGAACTGAAGGCAGGGGGAGGTCCTGTTGTTGGTGTCTCTGCGGACTGCACAACTCAGGAAGGGATTCGCAAAGCTGTGGGCGTGGCAAAGCAACGGTTCGGACCGCCCGAAATCCTGATCTTCAACGTCGATTCAGGGCCGAAAGGCGCTTTTCTGGACGTCGATGACGAGACATTCGCCGCCGCGAACAACAATAATGTCATGGCCTTCCGCTGGGCGGTGCAGGAAGTATTCCCGGATATGCAGCAGCAGAACTGGGGTCGTATACTCACCATCGGTACAAACTCGGTCAAGGCACCGCACCGCAAGCTCCATCGGGCGGCGCAGAATACCTATCGGGTCGGGGCGCTCGCGCTGTCGAAAACGCTGTCCGCCGAGCTTGGCCCCTATGGCATCACCGTCAACACGCTTGGTACCGGTGCCATCGCGACACCCCAGTTCAGGGAAGTGTTTACCAAAATCGCCGAGGCAAACGGACAAACCTATGACGAACATGTTGCCGAACGTGTCAGCGAATGGCCGATCCGGCGGATGGGTACGCCGGAGGACATGGCTGCAGCCGCCGCCTTTCTCTGCTCGGAACGCGCCGGATTTATCACCGGTCAGGTATTGGTTGTCGATGGCGGCAATCTTGAAATTCTTCAATAAAACAACACAAGGAAACTCGGACAATGAAAATTGACAATCAAGTCGCAGCGGTCGTCACCGGCGGCGCATCGGGACTGGGACGCGCCAGCGCCGAAGCGCTTGCAGAGCAAGGCGCGAAAGTCGCGATATTCGACGTCAACGAAGAGGGCGGGAAAGCCGTTGCCGATGCAATCGGTGGTCTGTTCTGCAAGGTCGATATTACCAGCGAGGAGAGCGTGGTTGCGGGCTATGCGGCGGCGCGCGCTGCGCACGGGCAGGAACGGGCGCTTGTCCACTGCGCGCAAATTTCAAAGGCCGGCAAGACCGTGCGCTACGACAAGACTTCCGGAGAATATGTTCGCTATTCGACCGACGATTACGCTTTCTCGGCGCAGGGGATCCTGATCGCCAGCTACCGACTCGCTTCGCTTTCGGCGCTCGGCATGGCCAATGCCGAGCCGCTGAACGAAGATGGTGAGCGCGGTGCAATAATTCTCACCGCCTCGGCCGCCGCGCAGGATGCGCAGGTCGGACAGGTCGGCTATGGTTCCTTGAAGGCGGGTGTCAACGGACTGGTATTGCCGATGGCGCGCGATCTGATGGATCTCGGGATCCGGGTCAATTCGATCATGCCCGGCATTTTTGCGACACCGCCAATGCTCAGCGTCAAGGAGAGGGCACCGGCAATTTTCGACGGGTTGGCAGCATCGGTACCCTTTCCGAAGCGTCTTGGCCATCCGGAGGAGTTCGGCAGTCTGGTGCTTGAACTTGTGCGGAACGGCTATTTCAATGGTCAGAACCTGCGGCTTGACGGCGCCATCCGCATGCCTCCGAAATAGGAACTGATAAGGTGAATGCACCCCAGCAATTTCCGTTCGCGCAGCAATCTGCCGGGCCTGCGCCGATTCGTCGGCCGGGATCAATTCGCCGGACCACATCCCTCGATTCAGAATGGCCCGACGGATTGGGTCAGCCATGGGTGATGACCGGGCGGGCCCGTGACTTGCTGACAACCGTGGCTGGCGACCCGATCGAATTGGCGGAGGCAGAATGCCGAATCCTGACATCTCCGATGCGGGAGATCATGGAGATTTCTGCTACTCCCGACCATCCCCGACTGGCCGAAATGATCGGTGTCCGTGCGGGCGGAGCGAGTCGCCACGCGCTGGCGGAAACGTTGGGGGATGTTCGCGGGTCTCCCCTGTTCCAGCTGCTCGATGATTTTGCCGGTGCCAGCCTGGTCGCGGGATGGAACTGGTCGCGCTGGACCGACGACTGGCGGAAGCAGATGGCTGTCCGCAACCAGAAATCCGGCGCTGAAAAAAAGCACCGAATGGTCAATATTTGTACCGGCTTTACCGAAGGTGCCAGCTCGCTTTCGGTCGATGGAAGCGTTGAACACGCTGATCAATCTTCGACCGAGGTGGGAGAACTGGCCAATCCGGACGACCCAGCTGGCTGGCATGATATGCTCGAGCAAAAGGGGAAGCCGATGGCACGCCGCGCGCGGCGGATCGATATCTGGCGCGCCGAAGGCGTCATCAAGGTCGACGCCGGATTTCAGGATAGCGGACCAAATCCACAGGGGACTCGTACGGCAATTCACGAATATCGGGTCTATGCCGAGATCGATGAGGCGAGCGACAGGTTATTGTCGCTCCAGGCTCTGCCGCTGATCCTCCCGTTCCGCGAATGCCCGGGTGCCTCGATCAAGGCTGCCCGCATGGTCGGGGAGCAGGTGGGCGAATTCCGACAGGCCGTGCTGGATACCTTGGTCGGCACAGTCGGATGTACGCATCTGAATGACGTGCTCCGCGCATTCGCAGATATACCATCGCTCGTTAAAATGTTGCCGAAACAACACAATTGAAGGTGGATTGAGGGTCAAAATAGACTTTTTAACGCAACCCTCTTGCTCCTCCTATTAGACTTAGTTATATAACTCGATATCGCAAAGACGTCCAAATGCTTTGCTGGGAGGATATAGATCATGAAATTAAGGCATAACCGCATTTCCGCTCGATTGTTCGCTGCAGTATCAATTGGCGCGCTCGCCGTGTCGGCTGCGCCGGCCTTTGCGCAGCAGTCATCCGATGATTCTGATGTGGATCGTGACATTATCGTCGTGACCGGTATCACCAAGCAGGATGCCAACATTCAGGACGTTCCCACAACCATAACAGCTTTTTCCGGTGAAGATCTGGAAGCCAAGGGCGTACAACTTGTAGGCGATGTCGCTACATTTACGCCCGGCTTCAACATACGCGGATCCGGTAACAACCCGACCGCCTTTGCGCTGTCGATGCGGGGCCAGGTACAAAATGACAATATCGCGACGCTGGAACCGTCGGTCGGTGTCTATCTGGACGAGATGTACATCGCCCGTGCCTATGGTCTGAACACCGACCTGCTCGACATTTCCAATGTGCAGGTGCTGAAGGGCCCGCAGGGAACATTGTTCGGTCGCAACACTTCGGCCGGCGCGGTACTGATCCAGACAAATGATCCGAAATTTAATGAAATTTCAGGTTTGGTAAGAGGGACATATGGACGTTTCAACGAACGCGTTGGTACCGCGATCCTAAACCTGGGCTTCAACGATTCCATCGCCGTTCGCGGAGCGATCACCTACGGGAAGCGCGATGGCTACAAGACCGACGTGAACACCGGTCGCGAATATGAAGCACGCGAGACCCTGAATGGTCGCGTAAAAGTTGCGTTCAGGCCGACCGATACTCTGGAAATCCTGCTGTCCGGCGAATGGTACGACGGCGATATTGTAGGGCCAGCGCGACAGAATCTTTATTATAACCTCGGCGGTACCGGATTTGATCCCGCTGCTGCAGATCGTGCAGCATTCGGCGGTGATCCGGATCGTGTAGCAATATCCGATCCCTCGACAACGCCGGGCGCGCCTGCGCAAGGCCTGTTCAACAGCGTGAAAACCCAGACATATATGGCCAAGGTTTCGCTGGAAACCGATTTTGGCGAGATCAGATGGATCAACGGCTACCGGAAAATCAAGGGTTCCAATCTTATCGATCTGGATGGTTCGTCCGGCGCAACCGGAAACCACTTCACTCAGGGTTTCCAGAATCTGGAACAATTTTCCTCCGAACTCCAGCTGACCGGGCAGGCTATCGACGATGCGCTGGATTATGCTGTGGGCATTACATATTTCAATGAATCCGGGTTCGATATTTCCCGTTCTTCAACCAACGGCGGTGCGGCCTGGTCCGGTTTTAACGGTATGATCGATAATGATTCGATGGGCATGTATGCTCAGGCAAGTTATCACTTCAACGATGCGCTCAGTTTCACCGGTGGCTTGCGTTATTCAATCGACGACAAGGGCATCACGGCACAGTCCGCCGTCTATCCGTTGAACGGGAATGTTCCTGCCGTTTGTTTGCCGACATCCTTCAATATTGGCATCGTACTGGCTGGCGGAACATTGACACCTGAGGATTGCAACCGACCGCGCAGCGATACATTCATGAATCTCTCCTATACAGCGGGTGTCGACTACAAGGTTTCGGAAGATGTTCTTATCTTTGCCAAGCACAGCAAGGGCTATCGCTCCGGGGCGCAGCAGCTTCGTACGCTTACCCTGAACGATACCACCCCAGCTCAGCCCGAAATCGTTTATGAGCAGGAAGTCGGTCTCAAAACCCAGTTTTGGGATCGGCGCGTCCGGTTCAACGTCGCGGGATATCACAACAAGGTCAAGGGGGCCCAGCGCAGCGTTATCTTGAATGTCGGAGGCACGAGCCAGACAATTCTCGAAAATGCCGATACCGAAACCTGGGGCGTGGAAGCCGACCTCTCCGTCGAAGTGGCCGATGGTTTGACATTGACGGCAGCGGGCTCACTTACCGATCCAAAATATACCAGCTACAGCGGATTTGTGGTTGTCGGGGGTGTGCTGACTCCCAATGACAAGGCAGACACCCAGTTTGTCGGTATTGTCGAGGAGCAGTTCTCGGTCGGAGCCAATTATACCGCAGATCTCGGCATGGCACGCCTCGGTTTGAACGCGGTTTATGCATGGCAGGGCAAGATGTCGCAAACCGAACAGACTTTTGCGCGGTTGACCGCTCCCACAACCACCGCTGGCGGCGGCGGCTTTGATGCGGCAAACGCACAGGCGATCATAGACGCCACTACCACGCGGTCGCATGGTATCACAAATGTCCGTGCGTCCCTCGCGTTTGGCGCCAATGACAATTATGAAATAGCCCTGTTCGGACGCAATATATTCGATGAGCGCGCAACCCAATATACGCTCTTCCTGGGCGGCCTGAACTATGTTGGTACGAGCTGGAATGAACCGGCAACATATGGGGTGACCGGGACCATCAGATTCTGAACCTGCTCTTGGAGACTCCTTTCTCGAAGTCTCACTCCTATCGGGAAGGACGGTTTTCCGTCCTTCCCTTTTTTATGAATTGAGCGCCTGATGAACAATAATGTTTCGATAACTCGCCGCAATCTTACTTTTGTGCTGCTATTTCTGGTCGCGATACTCAGCTATATTGACCGGCAGATTTTCACCTTGTTTCAGGATGATATCAAGCGTGAGCTCGGTCTGGATGATATGCAGCTGGGCTTGCTCACGGGTCTGTCCTTTGCGGCCTTCTACACTTTGGCCGCGTTCCCGATTGCGCGCTATGCCGATCGGGGCGACCGGCGGCTTGTCATTACAATATCCGTGATCGTGTGGAGTCTGGCGACCGCGATCTGTGGCCTGGCCAACAGTTTCTGGCAGATGATCTTTGCGCGGATCGGACTGGCTGCCGGCGAAGCAGGAGCCGGCCCGGCGTCAAATTCGCTGCTGGTTGAAATTTTCCCAACGGAGCGCAGGACGATTGTGATTTCATCCATGCTTGCCGCAAGTGCGATCGGGATTTCCGGAGGCTTGTGGCTGGCCGGGTGGCTTTCCCAGTTTTTTGACTGGCGTATGGTTTTCATCATGGTCGGGTTGCCAGGTGTGGGTCTGGGACTGCTGGTCTGGCTCTTTGCCGCTGAACCGAGGCGGGGCAAGGGAAACCTTATTGTTCCGCCCCCGCAGGTAAGCATCGGCATCGTGCTCCGTACGATGTGGAGCAATATTTCGCTCAGATGGATCGGCATTATTCTAACAATGGTCCCGATTACCGGATTTGCATTCATCATATGGGGCGCGTCATTCTTCCGCCGGGTACACAACATGTCGATAGCCGAAACCGGATTCTGGCTGGGTAGTGCCATGGCGGTAGGACTGGTTGCCGGCAATATCGTGGCCGGTCTGGTGACCGACAAATTCGGAAAGAACAATCCGCGCTTCAACGGCTGGTTCGCGGGACTGGGTTTGCTCGCAGCATTCCCGATGGCGCTGACTTTTTCACTCACATCAAATGCGGCCGTCGCGATAGCCTGCTTTGTCGGGATGAAATTCCTGATGACGCTTCATCTGGGACCTATTATCGCGCTCAGCTTTGCCCAAGTTCCGGTTTCCATGCGCGCCATGATGTCGGCAACCATCAACATGTTTATCGGTCTGGCTGGAACCGGCATTGGTGGAACCGTGGCGGGTTTTCTCAGCACCGCTTTCGAACCCGCTTATGGTGAGCTATCATTGCAACCTGCTCTGGCCACGCTATCGCTTTGCCTCTTGGTTGGCGGTGTCGCTGCGATCATGGCTGGCAGAACGGCCAAGCCACTGCCGCTGGAAGAACAATGAACACGATTTCGGTATCCGTTTCCGACTATATAACGACCATCACCCTCGATCGTCCGGAAGTCATGAACGCGATCAACCATGACATGCAACATGAATTGCAGTCTGCATTTGACGATTTTGCACAAGATCCCGATCAGCAGGTTTGCGTCGTCACTGGCTCGGGGGACAAGGCATTTTGCGCCGGCAGCGACTTGAAGGCGGCCGTTGCCGATGGTCACCAAGGGTATCCGGCCAACGGATATGCCGGCCTGATCGAGCGTTTTGACCTGGACAAGCCGGTTATAGCGGCCGTGAACGGGCTCGCTCTTGGCGGGGGATTTGAAGTTGCCCTAGCTTGCGATATCATCATCGCGAGCGAAAATGCCAGCTTTGGATTGCCCGAACCCTTGGTCGGGGCGGTTGCCTTGGGCGGTGGACTTCACCGCTTGGCCCGCCAAATTGGTCTGAAACAGGCCATGGGCTTGGTGCTGACGTCGCGAAGAGTGAGTGCTGCCGAAGGTTTGCGTTTGGGGTTTGTAAATGCCGTGGTGCCTGCGGCGGACCTGCAATCGGAGGTCTCTCGCTGGTGCGCCGACATATTGCGCGGGTCCCCGATGTCGATCCGCGCATCCAAACAGACAATTCTTCGCGGCCTCGAAGAATCAGGAGTTGCTGCTGCAATGGCAAATCAGGGCGACTATCCCGCCTTTGCAGCCTGGAAAGATAGCGAGGATGCGCAAGAGGGACCGCGCGCCTTTGCGGAAAAACGGGCTCCACGATGGAAAGGGCGACAGGAATAGGAGGCAGTCGGTGCGCCCTTACGGCGCACCGTCCTTAGGCTGCGACTGCTATGCTGGTTGCGACCTCCGGCGTGACGCCGAATAGCCGTGCTGCATTCAGGCCGAGGATATTTCTCCTGACCTCTTCGGTGACATCCATGCCTTCAAAAAGTTCGTCGACAAGCCGCCGACTGATCGGAAACGTTCCTTCCGCGTGAGGATAGTCCGAACCCCACATCACGTTTTTCGCGCCGGGAAGATCGGCCGCAGCCGACGCGATGCAAGCCCGGTCATGCTGGAAGCTGGCCCAGACCTGATCGTCGATTATCTGGCTGGGTGCGCGGCTGAGTTTCGGGTAAACGAAGTTAGCGTGGGCGACCGAGACTTCATCCATGCGCTCGGCCAGGGCGACCAGCCAGCTTGCACCACTCTCGATGAAGGCGACCTTGGCGTCGGGATTGCGATCAAGCACACCGCCAGCAACAAGATACATCACACTTTCTTCAGCATCCATCATCTGGTTGGTATAATTGATTATTCCCGCTCCTGGACCTCGTTCGACGACTACGGATTCGAGGCCAGTACCGGTGTGCATGACGAAAACGATGCCAAGTTGTGCCGCTTTCGCAAAAACGGGGTCCCAGGCCTCATCATTATATTTGGGTAGATTCGGTGGCGAAACAGCTGGCAGCATCGCCGCGGTAAAGCCTTTCGATGCGAGATAGTCGAGTTCCGCAATCGTATTCGAAAAGTCGAGAACAGGGAGCATGCCGCAACGCACGAAGCGATTTTTATGCCCGCCGAGGAAACTGTCGTTCCAATCGTTGTAAAGCCGTGCCGAAGCAGCTTCGGCTTCGGGATTGTCCAGCGCGTAGAGCCACAGGCCGAGCGAGGGGAAGCAAATCTCGGCATCAATACCTTCGAGCTCCATATCCTCCAGCCGTCCGTCGATTTCGCGAATTCCACGTCGCTCGTTATCACCAAGCGCTTTTTCCCGGTGTTGGCCGACACGCAGTCGATAAATGATTTTGTCCTTTGTGCCGGTGATCAGATAATCACCTTCCTTGCGCGAGTGGATTGCATAATCCTTGAGCGACGCAGGAAGCCCTTCCAGAAAAATGTCTGCGGGTTCCATGATGTGGCTGTCGGCGCTGAATATATAGGGCTTCATTGCAATATCCTCTCGAATCGGATTGTCAAATTCCATTAATAAATACCTAGTTATATAAGTAAATGCAATAGATATCTCGACAAAGGGAAATTAAAGCGTTAAAGAGGTATCTCTTAAGGAGGTGCGGATGAATTTTCAATCTATGAGCGAAACGCTCGCCAGCCGCACTGCGCGAGCACTTGTCGATATGAGTCTCGAAGCCAAACCGGGGGAGTATCTCGGGGCGGAAAAGGATCTGCTTCAAAAATTCGGGATAAGCCGACCGACGCTCAGACAGGCTGCCAAGATGGTTGAGCGGGATCGATTGATCAGTGTTCGGCGGGGAAGCAAGGGTGGATTCTTCGCAGAACGTCCCGATGCCGGCGATGCCATCGAGTCGCTGACGCGTTTTCTGCGACTGCGTGGCACCAATCTGGGCAATGTGATGCAGGTTACGAGGCCGGTCTTCGAAGAGGCGGCCGTTGCTGCCGCCAAGCTGCGATCACAAGCGGATATCCTAAAGCTGAAGGAATTCGTAGCAGCCATTGATGAATGTGAAGGTCCGCGTGAGCTGATCGCCGCAGAGGTCAACATGGCACGACTTATCGGACGGCTAAGTGGCAATCCCGTAATCGAACTGGTGATCGAGATCGGGTATAGCTTTGGACTCGGTGAACGGGATATTGGTCTCTACGGCGATCCCGAGCGGCGCGCCCGGTCGCGGGACCTGCAGCGCGGCTTGCTCCATGCGATTATTGACGGTGATGCCGATATTGCACGGTTGATGATGCAGCGTCGATCGGATCAGTTTGATAAATGGTTGAACCTAAGCAGCGATTTCGGGGAGGAAAGTTCATGAGCATCGTGGAATATCGGGGTTTTGCCGGGGTCAGGCTTGAGGCGGAAATCATCGGAGCCGAAGATGATCCCGCCGTCTTGCTTGTTCACGGCGCCGGTCAGACTCGTGAAGTCTGGTCCAGCCTCGCCGACAGCCTGCAAAAGGCTGGTCGCCGGGTGATCAGTCTCGATCTGCGCGGCCATGGTGGTAGCGAATGGCCGGACGATGGCCGTTATGATTTCGACGCCCTGGTGGAAGATCTCAGAGCCGTTCTAGCGCAAATGGGTACGAGGCCGGTGGTCGTGGCCTCGACCCTTGGCGGATGGGTCGCCTGCGCTGCGCTCGAAAGTGACGCTGCCTTGCTGGCATCAGGGCTGGTGCTGGTTGACTTGCCTGTAAATCTCGATCCTTCCGTCTCCCAAAAAATAGGAGAAAGGCTTCGCGAAGTGACAAAACTGGCACCCGGCCAGGCCCAATGGGACGTCCGGCTGTTCGATGCGTTCGAGACAGATGCCATGACCGAAAGGCTTGCGGGGGTCGCGCCTAATATCGCCGTACCAGCGCTCTATGTGCGGGGTGATGTCAGCGAACTGGTTTCCCATAGCGACGCTATGTCCTTTGTCGAGCAACTTCCGGACGGTGAATTGATCGAGGTTGACGATGTCGCGATGGTCGTTACCGATGATCGCACCGATACGCTGAGCGCCCATCTGATCGATTTTCTGGAGCGCCGTGCCCCGCGTGGTTCGCCCGAATATAGAGAGGGTTCCGACGCGCGCACATTTCGAGATGCCCTTGGGTGTTTTGCCACTGGCGTTACGGTGGTGACCGCTATCGGTCCGGATGACCAGCCGATTGGTTTGACCGCGAATAGCTTCACGTCGGTCTCGCTTGATCCACCGCTGCTGCTCGTCTGTATTGCCAATAATGCGGGCAGCGCGCTAGCGCTGCGCGAGGCAGGGCGTTTCGCGGTCAATGTACTGCAAATTGGCCAGCAACCGACATCCAATCGTTTCGCCGGCAAGGGTGAAGACAGATTTGCGAACACTCCATGGGAAATGGGGGAATTTGGCACGCCCGTGCTTACCGGTTCACTCGGCAGCTTTGAGTGTGAAAGCCAGGATATCCACGATGGCGGCGATCATTTCATCCTCGTCGGACGTGTCCTGAAGGCGATTTTTGAACCGCGCCGCGACCCCTTGCTCTATTTTCGTGGCAAATATCGCAAGTTACATTTTGCTTGACGTCTGGACAAGTCCACTGCACCATCATATTACACCTAGTTAGATAACTAGGAATCGAAATCAAGAGAGGAAGCCGGATGGCTTGGTCAAATCAAGACAAGACTGCAATCGTTGGGGTCGGATCGACCGACTATTATGTACGCGGCAAAAGCTGGCCGCGGACGATCAACGACATGGCCGCCGAAGCGATCATGAACGCCTGCGCCGATGCCGGTATCAGCCACAAGCAGATCGATGGCTTCTCCTATTATTCCACGGCCGGAGCGGGCTATCTCGACAAGTTCGATACCGCCAGCCTGATGGAAACACTGGGCATGCCACATGTCAGCTATTCGGCGACACTGACCAGCGGCGGCGGTGGATGTCCCGGTGCGATCGGCCTTGCGACAGCCGGATTGATGAACGAGGATTGTACCTATTCGGTAACGCTGATGGCGCTGCAGCAATTGCCTCAACATCGGCTTGGTGTGGTATTTGGCGCGTCGGCCCCAAATCCGGAAAACAGTTTTCTTCAGCCATCCGGACTCGTCGGCCCCGGTCATCTGATGAGCGTACTCGCTCGGCGTCATATGCATCTTTACGGGACTACCCAGGATGCGTTTGGCGAGGTTGTGATGGCGACCCGTGCTAATACCCATAACCGGCCCAAGGCGGTCCGCAAGGCTCCGCTGACCAAGGAAGAATATGACGAGTCGGTAATGCTAGCCGACCCGCTCCGCCGACTTGACTTCTGTCTCGAAACCGACGGGGCGGTTGCGGTGATCACCACGACCATGGACCGGGCGAAGGATTGTCGGCACAAGCCCGCGGTCGTGCATGCCTGCGCCCACGGCGGTCAGCGGGAGTGGGGCCGCGCTTTTGCCTGGATGGGTATGCCCGATCCGCATTTTGCCAGCTCTGGCCACAAGTTTACCGCTGATCGCGTCTGGGCGCAGTCGGGTTTGTCTGCCAAGGATATGGATGTTGCTCTGATCTATGATCATTTCAGCCCGATGGTTCTGATGCAGCTCGAAGATTACGGCTTCTGTGAAAAAGGTGAGGGCAATGACTATGTTCTTTCCGGCAAGCTGCGCTACGATCCGGAGACCGGCAAAGGCGTAAATGGCGGCGTTCCGGTAAACACGCATGGCGGCAATCTGAACGAAGCCTATATTATCGGCATGACCCATATCGTTGAAGGTGTTGAACAGGTGCGAGGTACCGCTATCAACCAGGTGAAGGATGCCGAATTCGCGCTTGTTTCGGGTGGCCCAGCCTCGCTTCCTGTTTCCAGCCTCATCCTGCGAAAGGACTGATCCCATGACTTACGGCCCCGCCCGAGCATTGCCCGGTGACCAGATTCAGATCACCACCAATCCTGATACGGAACCATTCTGGCTCGCTGCCAAGGAGCACAAGCTGACGGCTTGTGAATGCGGTGCATGCGGTCATTTCCGCATGCCGCCGACTGCCGTCTGTCCAGAATGCGGGAGCCGCGAAAAAAAGTGGCCGACGCTTCCGGGAACGGGAACTATTTTCAGCTTCGCGATCTGCAACAAGAACCCAAAAAATGGCGAGGATTATGTCTATGTTCCGGTGGTCGTCGATATTGATGGTGCACCTGGCACGCGGCTCAACGCCAATGTCTCGGAATGCGATGCTGAAGATGTCCATATCGGGATGAAGGTGGCCGTCGACTGGACGCCGATTCAGGACGGCTGGGTCCTGCCGAACTTCCGCAAGGCCTGATCGATGCTTCGCGATCTCCGGATCATTGAAATTGGCGAAGGCATGGCGGTGCAGGTCGCCGGCCTGATGTTTTGCGAACTGGGTGCGGATGTGTTTAAGATCGAGCGCCCCGGCGGCGACCCCGCACGCGGCACCGCTCCCTTTGCCAACTGGAACCGTGGCAAGCGCAGTCTGGCGCTCGATCTCGATACGGCCGAAGGGCAGGCTGCGCTGATTGAACGTCTCGAAAGTGCCGATGTCCTGCTGCACCAGTTCACCCCGGCGCACGCCGGCGAGCTGGGGCTGGACGATGTCAGCCTCGCGGCGGCAAATTCTCGGCTTGTTGTGTGCGGCATCACCGGTTCGCCTCACGATCATCCCGATGTCGAAAGATCGGATGACGAGCTGCTCGTCGCTGCCCGGATCGGCGCGATGTATGAAAATGATGGCCACCGGCCGGGACCAATCGTCTATCGCTATCAGCAGGGTAGCTGGGCGGCAGCGCATTTGGCCGCGTCCGGCATCCTCGCGCGTCTGGTCATGCGCCTCCAGTCGGGCAAAGGCGGCGCGGCGCACACTTCTATTTTCCAGGGTTTCATGTCGACGCTGCCGCTCGTCTGGGCGCGGAACAGCGCAGGACCAATGCCCAATCCTCCTACCTATCCGCTAGCAGCGCGGCCCACGGCGATGCAGCTATTCCAGTGTCAGGGCGGTGACTGGCTGCAGATCATGGATCCGACCCAGCAGTTTGACTATGCCTCGATGCCGACGATGTGGGACGTTATGGCAGAAGGCGTTGAAATCGACACGCCAGACGGATTGATCGAAGCGTTTAAGCGGCGTCCCCTTGAAAGCTGGCTGGCCGATCTGCGGGCTGCGGATATTGCGGTCGAGCCTGCCTATCCGATGGGAGAAGTGCTCCGGCATCCGGAGGTACAGGCAAATCATTATGTCGTTGAGGTCGACGATCCCGCACTCGGCAAGACGCGACAGCCCAATGTTCCCTTCCACACCAATGCCGACCTGCCGCAGGGACGCCCTTCTCCGCATCTCGGTGAAGGCGGCGACTGCGACTGGACTTCGCCACCGGCGGAAACCGGCGAAGGAACGTCGCCCCCCGAGATACTCGAAGGCGCCCGTATTTTGGATCTGGGTATGTTTCTGGCCGGGCCGATGGGGCCTTCGATGATGGGAGACATGGGAGCCAATGTGATCAAGGTGGAGGCGCTGACCGGAGACCGTATCCGATTCATGCACCGCTATTATCAGGCGGCGGCACGCAGCAAGCGCAGCATCGCGCTCGACCTGACCAGGCCGGAGGCACAGCCGATACTGGAGCGGCTGGTTAAATGGGCGGAGGTGGTACACCACAATATGCGGTTCAAGGGCGCTGCCAAGCTTGGCCTCAGCGAGGAAGGCATCCGCAAATATAATCCCGAGGTGATCTTCAACTATGTCAGTGCCTACGGCCAGAAGGGTGAACGGGGCAACTGGCCCGGCTACGATTCGATATTCAATGCCATCGCGGGCTGGGAGTTCGAAAATGCCGGAGAGGGCAACCGCCCGGTCTTCAATCGGCCGGGCACAATGGATGTTACTGCCGCCCAAAGCTGTCTCGTGGAAATCATGGCGTCGCTTTATGCCAGGCGTGCCGGTGGGAACGGCTATACAACGCAGACATCCTTGCTGGGCGTCGCTGCCTTTACGCAGGGCGAGCGTCTGATTGGACCGGACGGCGAATTGACCGAGACCTATCACCTGGCCAGCGATCAGACCGGTTTCTCTCCCTATCATCGGATTTTCGAATGCGCCGACGGCAATTGGGTCGCGGTCGCTGCGCACAAGCAAGGGGAAAGAACAGCCTTGCACAGCCTGCTAGGCGCGGACTCGGAAAATTTTGCGGACGAAGCGAAATCCCGCAACTCTGATACTCTGCTGGCAGCGTTGGAAGACGCCAATATTCCATGCGATCTTGTCAATTTCGAAGACGCCATGAACCGCTTTTTTGACGATCCGCTCCATCGCGACCTCAACCTGGTTTCGGTGCTACCGCAGCCACTCTACGGCATGGTCGAACAGCCCGGTGCCTTCTGGCATTTCGGCGATGTGCCGATTGTCTTCAAACGCTGCTGTCCGGACATTGGCGAGCATAGCGACGAGATCCTCAGGGAAATTGGCTATTCGGACGCCGAGATCGCGACTTTCCGCGAGCAGCAAATCGTCGGTTGACCATGGATCCTGGCACCTTGCTCCCCAACGGCCTTGCTGCGGCTGTCGAAACCGGGACCGGAGCTCGGATTACCGGTGTCCGTCCGCGCGGCGGTGGCGGCGCATCGAGAGATGGTGCCGAACTCGATCTGGCCTGGCCCGACGGGCGCACGGCCAGCGCCTATATGAACCATGATGTACTCAAGGCGGGGGCCGGCGATGATGCCGCGTTCCTCCGGGAGGCTGCAGTGTTGCGGGCGCTGTCGGGACCACTTGCGTCTGCGGGTGTTCGTGTGGCGCCCTATTTCGCTTCCATCGCTGCGCAGCGCGCGCTGGTTTGCGGTCTGGTAAAAGGGGATGACCGTTTCGGCAATCTGCCCGACACGGAGCAACGCAGCGCACTGGCAAAAGATTTCATGGCGCAACTTGCCGCCCTCCATCGCATTGACGTGGCGAGGACCCCGGTCGATGGCATGGGCCGGGTCGAGCCGACAGAGATCCTGATAAAACGACGCATAGCGGCCCTTCGCGGGACAAATAGTGGCAAGGCCTGGGACCCGCTGATCCATCTGTCGCTGGACTGGCTCGAGGCCAATATTCCTGCCGATATGCCGTCGCCAGTGATAGTACATGGCGATGCAGGGCCGGGAAACTTTCTCTTCGAGGGAGATCGGGTTACGGCGCTGCTCGACTGGGAACTGGTACACTATGGCGATCCGATGGCCGATCTGGCGATGCTCTGTTTGCGTATGCTGTTTCAGGGCTTCGTGCCGCTTCCCGAAGCGTTCGCAGCCTATGAAGCAGCCGGAGGTTATCCTGTCGATCTGAAACGGATACGCTATTGGCGTCTGTTGTTTCAGACCGGCTTTGCCCGTCGTTCGCGCTTTGACGATCCCGATGCGCCGCCGCCGCCGAACCTCGGCATGAATCTCGTCTACTCGACGATCCATCGCCGAGTGCTGTCGGAAGCTTTGGCCGAGGCCGCCAACGTTTCGCTGCCGTCGGTTGAACTCCCCGACGCCCCAGCGGGAATACGCGACCGCAGTTACAGCATTGCCCTGGACGATATCCGGGACACGATCGTGCCGCGGCTTTCTGACCAGCAGGCTGCAGTGAAAGCCAAGGGAATGGCGCGCCTTATCAAATGGTGGCGCGCCATCGAACGCTATGGTCCGGGATTCAATGCGGTTGAAAAAAGCGAGCTTGAGAGGGTCTTGGGTAAAGAATTCAATGATCATGCAGCAGCTTGGTCCGCCTTTCGCGAGGCAGTGGCGGCTGGTCGGATCGAAAAGGACCGCGCCATTATCCTGTGCAATGCTCACGAGATGCGCGAGGCGGCGTTGATGGCCGATGCCATGGGCGGTCTCGCCGCGACCAAATTTGCCGCGTTGGAATAGTGTTGATCGGGTACCAGGTTAAAAAATTGACGAAGTGTCAGTTAAATCTCTTGCTCACCTGACGGGTCATGTTTATCCCGAATTCTCTGAGATAAAGAACGAAGGTGAGGGTGCGATGACTGTCGATATTCTGGGTTACAAGGGCAAGCGCGTGGTCGTGATGGGATGTTTTTCCGGAACCGGGGAAGCCTGCGCACGCATGCTGGTTGAACTGGGTGCGGAAGTGCATGGCGCAGACATAAAGCCCTCGCTGGTCAGCCTCTCCAGCTTTACCGAAGTCGATCTGAAAAACCCCGATTCCATTGCCGCTGGCATCGCCAGTATTGGGGGCAAGGTCGACGCATTGTTCAATGTCTCGGGTTTACCCCAAACCTTTCCCGGCGAGGATGTCGTGACCGTCAATTTCCTCGGCATCCGGGCTTGGACCGAAGGCTGGCTTCCCCATCTCAATCCCGGGGCGGCGATCGTGACTGTCTCCTCGCTGGCAGGGATGGGCTATCTGGGGCGCCAGCCGCTGGTCCGTGAGTTCATGGGCTTCACCGACTTTGCCGCGGCACGCCAATGGTATCTGGATCATGCGGAGGATGCGGGCGATCCCTACACCTTGTCCAAGGAAGCGATCAATACATGGACCCAGATCAGCGCAACCGAACTGATAGGGCGCGATATCCGCATCAATTGCACCATGCCCAGCCCAATCGATACACCGATGCTGGGTGAATTCAGGAAGATTGCGGGTGATGCGGTGCTCGGTGCTTTTGCCAAGGCCAAGGGTCGCTATTCGACGCCGGAGGAACAGGCCCTGCCGCTGATCCTGCTGAACAGCGACGCCGCGCGGTTTATCAGCGGCGTCTGCCTGCCGGTCGATGCCGGCCTGGCTGGTGGACTCGCCACCGGTGTTCTGGACATGCAGAAAATGATCGCCGAGGCGACCGCCGCCTAGTTCCGATGTGCGCCGAGCATCATCGCTATCTGATATGCCGCTGCCGCTTTCAGTTCGGCATAGCCTACCCCGCTGTCTCCGCGGCTAATCGGTCCGATCGCTGCCAAGCGCTCGAGCAGCATCAAAATCGTACCACTGCAGGATTGCGGTGAAAGATCAGCGGGTGTTCGCCCCGCTGCCTGTGCACGGCTCACCTGTTTGCTGATCGCTGCCATCATCGGCCGTGCCTGCCGCATCCGTGCTTCATAAAAGCGTGTGTCACCCTCTTCCGCCGCCAGATTGCGGACAACGAAAATATTGCGATTCCGATTCCAGAGGTCGGTATAGCGTTCCACGAATATGCGCGCGTCTTCCATCACGCCCTGTGCCAGCCAGTCCCGGTCGATCAGCGCCTCCAGTTCGGGAGAGGTTTGCGAGGCATTCTCCAGAGCGGCAAGCACGGCTTCCGGTACTCCCTTGAAATAGACATAGAAAGTTGCAGGTGATGTGCTCGCAGCGCGGGCAACGTCGACCACAGACAAATCCCGCAATCCGCTTGTCTCCAGCAGGGCAACGGTCGCGTCGATCAGCTGTTGCCGGGTGCGTTGACCCTTGGCTCCCAGCTTGCGGCGCTCGCCATCCGCTGAATCGCCGTTCGCTGCCTGGTTGTCGGCTATGCTTGGTTGTCGCATCAATTTTCCATCCCGAGCCAGATTTTCCCTCTTTTTATCACTGCAGACTTGCGATAAGTCAGAAAATTGACATACCGTCAATTATAAAACCGAAAAACAGATGATGGTGGGGATTACTGATGAACAGTCTGGCAGGCAAGGTCGCGATGGTATCGGGCGCGTCCAAGGGGATGGGACGGCATTTTGTCACCGCGCTGGTGCAGGCGGGAATGCGCGTTGCCTGTCTCGCCAGACCGTCGGAAGAGCTGACGTCGCTGGCGGATGAACTTGGCGATACGGTTCTGGTTCTACCATGCGACGTCGGGTCTCCGGATGCGGTCAATATCGCCGTCGCAAAGACAGTCGATCATTTCGGACAACTTGATGTCGTGATTGCCAATGCGGCGATTTACCACCCTTTCGCCTTTGAAGAGGGAAGCGATGACATCATCCACCGCCATGTCGATGTAAATATTCTCGGCGTCGCGTGGCTGATTCGCGCTGCGATACCGCATCTGCGCGATACAAAGGGGCAGATCATTGCCATCAGCAGCGAGTCCGTGCGTATGCCGTTTCCGATGCTCGCACTCTACGCGGCGACCAAGGCGGCAGTCGAAACGCTGTGCGGCGGCCTGCGCGAAGAACTGCGTTCGGACGATATCCGGGTGACCATCTTGCGATCGGGTTCGGTAAAGGGTGGCTCGGGCGGCGAATCCTGGTCGGATGAAACCAAGGCAGCCTTCTTCCGGAAAATCGTCGAGACCGGCCACGCGTCGATGTCGGGCGATGCCGCCACGCCGCAATCCATGGCCGAGGCGTTGCTCGCAACGATTGGTCTGCCGGCCGACGTCGGCGTCGATCTGATTGAGGTGCGTGCCGCACGCGCCGGCATGCCGGAAGGCGCCAAGGCGACGTTGGGCGAACCTGGGTGACATCCCGCACACAAACAACCTTGCTGATCGGCGCGCTCTGGATTGCCGAAGTGACCGGGTCGTTCGAAAGCGCGATGATATTGGCGGCACTCAAGAAGCTGATCGAGGATTTTGGTGATCCGGCGATGGTTGGCTGGCTGATCACCGGCTACCTGATCGTGGGCGCCGCGATTGCGGCAGTCGTCGGTCGTCTGGGCGACTTGTTCGGTCGGCGTCAGACGCTGGTGGTGGTGCTCGCGATTGGCGCAATCGGATCGCTGATCAGCGCCTTGTCCGACAATTTTGCGATATTGCTTGCCGGGCGGCTTTTGCAGGGCGTCACGGGTGCAATTCTGCCGCTATGCATCGGCCTCGTCCACGAAAATCTCGGCAAGGATCGCGCCCCGATGGCGATCGGCCTGATGATATCCGGCGCCTCGATTGGTACGGCGGCGGGCCTGGTCGTCGGCGGCATGATTGTGGATCACTTCAACTGGCATGGCATCTTTTTTGCCAGCGCCGGCCTGTGTCTGGTGGCGGGCCTGGCCACGATCGGCTTTGTTCCCAAATCGGTACGACAATTGGCAGGCCCGGCGGTTGACTGGGTCTCGGGACTTGCCTTTGCTCCCGGCGTTGCGCTGGTTCTGGTCTATTTCAGTACAGGAAAGAACTGGGGCTGGGCGAGCGGCTGGTCGCTGCTTACACTGGGTGCGGGACTGGCACTAATCGCGTGGTGGTTATACCGAAGCCTGACCAGCGCAAACCCGCTGATCGCGGTGCGCAGCTTTGCCAATCGGACGATAGCGATAGGCGGACTAGTTACCGCGCTGGTGGCCATGAGCACACTCCAGATCGCTGTCTTTTTCTCTCTCCTGCTCCAGGCACCCACATGGACCATAGCGGGGCTGGGGCTCACGGCCACCATGGCCGGGCTAGCGAAACTGCCGTCCAATATATCGTCGACCTTTGCGGGTCCGCTCGGCGGATGGCTGGCGGGCAGAGGCGGCGGGCGAAATGCCCTGGTCGTCGGTGGACTGATCACGACAACAGGCTGGCTACTGGTGTTGATGGACGCGAGCAGTTTTGCGATTATCGTTGCCGAACTCATTGTTATTTCATTCGGCGCTACGATGCTGTTTTCGGTCGCACCAACGATCATCGCCCAGGCCTCTCCACCCGAGCGGATCAGCGAGATATCGGGTATGCTGACAGTGATCCGGCAATTGTTTCTCGGGATCGGCGCCCAGATGGTCGCGACCCTGCTCGCGGTAGATGTCGTCACGCGCGGCACCGAAACCTATCCGTCGCCGTCGGCCTATCAACTGACCATCATGGTCATCATCGGCCTATGCGTTGTCGCGATTCTTGTCGCCTTTGCGTTGCCGAAAAACCTGAAGCCAAAGGATACCATATGAGACCCTTGCCGGAACTGACTCCAGAAAACAGAGCCTTCTGGACAGGCGGAGCCGAGGACAAGCTGATGATTGCTTTCTGCAAGGACTGCACCGCCGTAATCCATCCGCCGCAGCTTGTCTGTCCCAAATGCTGGAGCGAGGCCATTGATAGCCGGGCCGTTTCCGGGACCGGCACCGTGTACAGCTTTACCATCAACCATCAGCCGTGGGCGCCCGATATGAAAGTGCCGTTTGCGCTCGCGGTCGTCGATGTCGACGACGCGCCGGGGGTCCGTGTCACTGCGGAAGTGGTCAACGCTGATCCCGAATCGATCGCGATTGGACAGCGCATGCGTATCACTTTTCTCAATGTAGAGAATGTCTGGTTGCCGCAATGGGAGCCGGCATCGTGACGATGAAAGCCAGTATAACCGGTGTCGGTATGTCGCAAATTGGTCGCCGGACCGAGCGGCCCGCGATGGCGCATCTTGTCGAAGCCGCAAAGCGGGCTCTTGATTGTGCCGGGCTGACTAGGGCCGATATTGACGGCATTGCAACCTATCCCGGCAAGGCCGACAATTCTCCCGGCATGTCTCCACTCGGAACTGGTGAGGTACGCAATGCGCTCGGGCTCAAGACGCGGTGGCACAGTGCCGTTCCCGACGGACCGTCGCAGATGGCACCGATCATGGTTGCCGCGATGGCGGTTGCGACAGGCCAGGCCCGGCATGTGCTGTGCTTCCGCGCGCTCACCGAAAGCAGTTCGCAGACCGCTACCCAGCGCGCCAGCATTCCGGGCTCCGGAAAACCCCGGATCGGCGGCTGGCTAAGCCATCTGGTACCCGCCAATGCGATGTCGGCATCAAACTGGGCCGGCTGGATGGCGACGCGCTATTTCCACGAATTTGGCATGACACGCGAGCATCTCGGCATGGTGGCGACCGGAGAGCGTGCCTTTGCCCAAATGAATCCGCTGGCTGTGATGCAGTCACCGTTGACGATGGACGATTATTTGCAAGCCCGGATGATTTCCTCTCCGTTGGGCCTGTTCGACTGCGATGTGCCGATCGATGGTGCATGCGTGGTGATCGTGTCTGCCGCCGATGCAGCAAAAGACTGCGCACGCGAGCCACTGGTGATAGAGGCAATGGGTGCGGCACTTGGCTCGCAGGAGACCTGGGACCAGCGCGCGGACCTGACGACCATGGGTGCGCACGATGCCAGTGCTGACATGTGGCAGCGCACGGACATGAAACCGGGCGATGTTGACGTGCTCGCGCTCTATGACGGTTTCAGCATCTTCGTACCTTATTGGCTCGAAGCTTTGGGCTTTTGCGGCCACGGCGAAGCCAAGGATTTTATTGCCGAGGGCAATATTGGTCCTGGCGGTCGTTTCCCGGTCAATACCGGCGGCGGGCAATTGTCCGGTGGCCGCCTGCACGGCTTCGGACTGCTCCATGAAGCCTGCATCCAATTATGGGGTGATGGCGGCGAGCGTCAGGTCGCCGATGCCAGGACTGCAGTCTGCGGCATGGGCGGCGGCTTTATCGCTGGATCGATGCTGTTGCGGCGAGACTGAATCCTTCAGGCGATCGCCTTCTTGGTCTTCAAATCCTCGATCCGGTCCCAGTCGAGACCCAGCTCCATCAGGAACAGCTCTGTATGTTCCGATGCCTCCGGTGCCCGCGAATTTTCCACGGCTTCCCGGTTGAACTGGACCGGGTTCGCAACCAGCCTGATGGGCGCGCCGCCGTCCGCGGATTCCACCTCGAAGATCAGCCCGTTCGCCGCAACCTGTTCGTCGCTGCCGATATCCTGAACCGTCTGATAGGGTGACCATTGGCCGCGCATCGTTTTCAGTCGTTCCAGCCAATAAGCATAAGGCTTGGCCGCTATCGCCTGTTGCACCACTTCAAATGCGGCCGGCGTATTCGCCATGATCGCTTCGGCGGTGGCGAAGCGTGGGTCTTTTGCCATCTCCGGCACATCAAGATGACCGAATACATCCTCGATATAGGGGCCGGGCGAAAGCACGGTCAGGTTGATGAACTTGTCATCGGCAGTACGGAAGGCGCCGATAAAGGGGTTCGTGCCATTGCCGACACCCGAGCCGGGCATCACAGCCCTGAACAGATCTGGGGCATCGGGCATTTCCATTGCAACGTCCACCGCACACGCCGTGGCCCATATGCCGGAGGATAGCAGCGAGACATCGACCTCGGTCGCCTCGCCCGTCCGTTCGCGGTGAAAAAGCGCGGCGGCAATGCCACCGGCGATATTCATGCCACCGATCGTGTCGCCATAGGCGGGGCCGGGCTGGAGCAGCGGCCCGTCCAGTTCTTTTGGCGTCACCATCATCGAAGATCCGCCGCGGGCCCAGAAGGCGGTGGAGTCAAACCCGCCCTTTTCGCGTTCCGGCCCCTTGTCCCCGAAAGCGCTGCCGCGGGCATAGATGATATCGGGATTGGCGGCGCGGATATGCTCGAGGTCGATTTTCAGCTTTTGACGGGCCGAAGGCAGATAGTTGGTCAGGAAAACGTCCGCCGTCTTGGCGATTTCGTAGAGAACTTCACGACCTTCTTCGGTGGAGATGTCGATTCCGACACTGCGTTTGCCGCGATTGGGATGCTGCATCAGCGAGGAGCGCTGCGGATTGACCGCGAGCCGCTGCAGCATCTGGATACCCCGCTGCGCATCACCGCGCACCGGATGTTCGATCTTGATCACGTCGGCACCCCAGTCGGTCATCACTCCGCCCGCCGCGGGCACGAAGGTGAACTGGGCGACTTCGAGGACACGGATGCCTTCCATTACTTTCGTCATATGCTGTTTCCCTATTCGGCGTGGAAGCTGATGGTTTTTTGATAGGTAAATTCATTCAGGCCATCCTCGCCATATTCACGGCCATATCCGGATCGCTTGATGCCGCCGAACGGTGCATCCGACTGCATCGTGCCGGCCCCACCGTTGATCGACACACCGCCGGTCCGGACTTTCAGGGCCATGCGATAGGCCTGACCCGCGTCCGCCGAATAAATTGCACCGGACAGTCCGAAGTCACTGTCATTGGCCATGGCGATGGCTTCATCATCTTCATCAAATCCGATAACCGCGCCGATCGGACCAAACACCTCTTCCTGCGCCAGGCGGCTGTCATTCCGTACATTGTCGAACAATGTCGGCTCAAAGAAAAAGCCCTTGTCGAAACCCTCGGGTCGATTGCCGCCCGATACTAGGGTTGCGCCTTCGTCTTGGGCGATAGCGACATATTCCTCGGTGCGCTTGCGCGCCACTTCGCGGATCAGCGGGCCGAAACTAACGGTGGGGTCAGAGGGGTCGCCAATCTTGATATGACCCAGCATCGCCTGCATCGCGGCGACAAACTGGGGACGAATGCTATTGTGAACAATATGCCGGGTCGTGAGGGCGCAGCCCTGGCCGCAATGGGTCGTAAATCCCATGATTCCTGCCGCCGCCGCTTTCTGGATATCGGCATCAGCTCTCACGATCAGCGCGGATTTGCCACCCAGTTCCATGACGATCCGTTTCAGCGTTGGAGCCGCCTGCGCCTGGATCATGGCTCCGACCTTGTCCGAGCCGGTGAAATGGACGAGGTCGACACGCGGATCGGTCGTCAGCAATTTTCCGGTTTCGATGTCGCCGGTGACGATGCTCAGTACACCTTTGGGTAAGCCGGCCTCATCGGCGATTTCGCCCAGGATCAAGGCTTCCATCGGCGTGTAAGGTGAGGGTTTCAACACCACGGTGCAGCCAACCGCCAGCGCCGGAATGACCTTGCCAATGTTCAGAAAGAACGGGAAATTATAGGGTGAGATAGCCGCGACCACGCCAACAGGTTCGCGGCTTACCACCCCCGTGCCCAACGTGGTGGTGCCCTGCATATTGGGCGTCAGTTCGACGGGCAGCGGAGTCACCGCAGGCCGCGCGGCAACCTCGATAGTCCGCCGCGCATGTTTCATCGGGATGCCATATTGCAGAAACTCGGCGAGCATGCGTGTTGCGCCCGCTTCCGCGACGATCATGTCGACAATGCTACCCTTGCGCGCATCCAACGCATCAAGGAATTTGGTCAATATCGCCTGCCGCTGTGCCACCGGAAGATGAGGCCAGTCGCCATGATCGAAGGCGTGCCGTGCGGCTCCAATTGCGGCATCGACCTGCTCGGCGCTGCCCACGGGGGCTTCAATCAACAGGCTTTCGTCCGCAGGGTTGATCACCGCCTCGCGTTTGTCGGTTTTCTGCCATTCGCCACCGACATAGATGGAATCTGCATGTTTCAGGAACGTCATATTCTTATCCTCGTCACTATGTTCTCAGATCCCAGACGATCGGTAGGTTGCGGATCGACAGCAGGCTCGGTACGACCGTCGTGTCGGCCCCTTCCTTGATGCGGAATTCGAGCGGTATGCGGGTAAACCATTCGTCTAGCAGAACGCGCAGTTCCCGCCGTGCCAGATGCGCGCCAAGGCAGATATGCAGACCCCCCGCGAGTGTGAAATGGCGATTACCGGACCGCGCGGGGTCAAACTGGTGGGGACAGGCGAATTGTGCCTCGTCGAAATTGCCCGACGTGTTGAACACGGTGACCCAGTCACCCTGCTTTATCTGTACGCCATGCCACTCGAAATCGCGTTTCACCTTGCGTCCCGAATTGACCAACGGCTGCGTACGCAGAAATTCCTCGACCGCCGAGTTGATCAGGCTCTTGTCGCCGCGGAGCTGTGCCTGCAGGTCCGGAGACATTGCCAGTCGGCGAAACATCTGGCTTACGGTCGAGGCCACCGTGTCGAGCCCGCCCAGCCAGAGAAACCAGGTCATCCCGATAATTTCATCATCGGTCAGCGGCGTTCCGTCGATCGCGCCATTGGCGATATAGCTGCCCAGCGTATCGTCCGGATCAGCCTGTTTCTCGGCAATAAAGCCGCGGAGATAGGCGAGTATTCCGCGGACAGCTTCAGCCTTGGTCTCGATCGCATCCTCGTGGAGGATGTCCCATTCCCAGTCGAGAAACCGTTCGAACATCGAAAAGGGGAAACCCATCAGATCAAGGAAGACGCGGACCGGGAAAACGCGGCCGAAATCGTAAGCAATGTCGACTTCGCCCTTGTCGGCAAATTCGTCGATCATGCTGCCGATGATTTCACGGATGCGAGGCTCGCGATCTTTCATCGCTACCGGTGTGAACCAAGGGTTGAGGAACTTGCGATAGCGACCGTGGTCGGGAGCGTCGATGCCCAGCGGGATGGACGGAAAAGTCTCACCTGCCAGCATCTGGAACTGGGCTACCCCCTCGGTCGAAAACAGATCGCTGTCTTCATAGACCCGGCGAATATCCTCATAGCGCGTGACCACCCAGGCACCGTGCCGATTGCCGCTTATCGGCCAGGGATAATAGTGGATGCGCGGAAATTCGGGGTCGCGTACCGCATCGGCAGGGGCATAGGGTTCGGCCAGATCATTGGCGACGATGCCTGCGGCAACGCGCGTGTCGAGCACCAGTTCGGGCGGGACATGGGCCGGTACCGGCGGCGCGCCCTCTGGGGCAGCTACAATCGGGAATCCTGCTATGTCAGATATGGGCATGACAATCCCTCCAGCGGTTGCCTTGTGGTCCGGGGCACAAAGAGTTGGTCGACGTTCAGAAATATTCGTATCAGTTTCATGTTGACGTTCCCGGTGGTCCGCTCAGGCCGATGCAAACATCCGTTCGATATCGCCGGACGTTACCGGCCGCCGCGCCTGGTCGATCGCGTCCATGCTGTCAGTCTTGAGGCCGCCGAGATTGTGACGCGGGCTGACGTCGACATCCTTGCCCAGTTCGCGAAGATGGCCGACCGTGCATTTGTCCCGCCCACCGTTCAGAGCAAAGGCGTCAAAACTATATTCTCGCATCGCGTTTTGATGGGTGATCTTGTCGATCGTCGCGGATGGCAGGCTGTTGACGGACGCCCACAGATATTCCGGAACATTGGGCCAGACCGTATCCGAGTGTGGATAATCGCATTCATAGGCGATCATGTCCTCGTTCATATATTCGAGATTCTTCACTCCGAACTGGTCATCGATAAAGCAACAGATGATATGGCGCTTGAACAGGTCCGATGGGCGTTCGCCACCAAAGTCGGTGAAGGTCCACTCGTGATGATGCTCATGCGTGAAATCGGCGCGCTCGAGAAAATAGGGAATCCAGCCGATGCCGCCTTCGGACAGCGCCATCCGCAGATCGGGGTAACGCTGCCAGAAGGTCGCAAAGGTCCAGTCCGCGGCCGAATTGGCAATTGAAATCGGCATGGCCGTGATCCAGGCGTCGATCGGACTTTCCGAAGACGGGTGCAGGGCCCGCGCGCCAGTGCCGATATGGCAATTTATTACCATCTTGTAGTCGCTGCAGGCCTTCCAGAATGGCTCCCAATATTCATTGTGGATGCTCGGCAGGCCGATATTCGCCGGATTGTCCGAGAAGCTGACCGCATGGACGCCGAGATCGCTCATCCGTTTCAGCTCGGCGAGCGTGTCGTCCATATTCCACATCGGGATCAGGCACATCGGGATAAAGCGCCCGGGTGCGGCTGCGCACCATTCCTTTACATGCCAGTCATTCCACGCGCGGCAGGCGAGAAGCGCTTGCTCCGGATCCTTTTGTGCCATGGCAACAAAGGCACCGCCGGCAAAGCTCGGCATGGTCGGAAAATTGAGCGAGGCCAGCACGCCGTTGGCGTTCATGTCGTCGACGCGCAGCTTGGGATCATAGGTGCCCGGGCGCAGCTGGCTGAACTCGCTGGGTTCCATACCATATTCGCTGCGGGGCCGACCGACGACGGCATTCAGGCCGATGGTGGGGAAGCGCTGGCCGTTCCATAGCCACACGTCCTTGCCGTTTTCCTGCACGACGCGCGGGGCGCTGTCCTTTTTGCCTTCCGGATAATGACGGATGAAGGCTTCGGGCGGTTCGATCGCATGATCGTCCACGCTGATGATGACCATATCGTCCATTTGCATCGCGACTCTCCTGTGGAATTTATTTGTTGTTGCCATCATCGCAAAAATTGACGATGTGTCAACTATTGGTTTATGACCTGGTTAAATAAGAGAGCAAATCACGCTGATTTTCGAGGAGAGATCTCATCGCCAAAACCGAGATCACAGTCCCGGCCCGCATCCTGCCTGTCGTCGACCGGGACAGCGAAGCCTATTGGACATGGGGCCGTGAAGGCAGGCTCGCGATTCATCGCTGTCAGGACTGCGCCTATTATATTCACCCACCGGTTCCGTTCTGCCCGCAGTGCGAAAGTCGTGATGTCGCGCCGGAAGCCGTTTCCGGCCGTGGCCGCGTGGTGACATTCACAGTCAATCATAAACAATGGGTGCCGGGACTGCCCGAACGCTATGTGCTCGCGCTGGTCGCGATCGACGAACAGGATGATGTCCGCATCCCGTGCAATATAGTGAACTGCGATGTGGATGATGTAACATTCGACATGCCGGTCGAGGTGTTTTTCGAACCGCAGGAAGACCTGTGGATTCCGTTCTTTCGTCCGGTCGCAGAATCATGAGTCGCTTCGCGGAAAAGAATACCGCCATTACCGGTGTCGGCATGTCGGAAGTATCGCGCAGCGCAACCAAATCGGCGCTTGCGTTGACAGTGGACGCGGCGCTGGAGGCCATCGCCGATGCAGGGCTTGAGCGAAGCGATATTGACGGTATCGCGACCTGGCCCGGCGAGCGTGCCGACGGTTCGGGCTTTTCCGCTGTTGGCTGTGCTGCCCTGCAGGATGCCTTGCGGCTGGAGGTCAACTGGTATGCCGGCGGCGGTGAGGCGCCCGGGCAATATGGTGCCGTGTTCAATGCCATAGGCGCGATAGCCGCAGGTCTCTGCGAAAACGTGCTGATTTTTCGCACCATGTACGAAGCGACCGCGCGCAAGACGGCATATGCCAATTCGCTGCTCCGGGCCGGCGAACGACAATCGGGACCGTTCACCTGGTATGCGCCTTATTATACCTACGCCGCTGCCTTGCAGCAGGCGCTCTATTTCAACCTCTATGTGCACAAAAGCGGCATCCGTCCGGATCAAGTCGGCCAGATCGCGGTCAATCAGCGCCGCAACGCAGCGCTCAATCCCAATGCAATCTACAAGTCACCGATCACAATCGACGATTATCTGGCCTCGCCGGTCATCGCCACGCCGCTGCATCTTTACGATTGCGATGTCCCGATCGACGGGGCGGCGGCCATCATCGTCTCGCGGATGGATGTTGCCCGCCATCTCAAAAATCCGCCAATCCGGATCGAGGCCATCGGCTCGTCGATGCGTTATCGCAACAGCTGGACCCAGCTGGAAGCGCTCGAAACCCAGGCCCAGCCGAAGGTCGCCGAAATGATGTGGGGCCGGACCGACCTCAAACCCGCCGATGTCGACATTGCCCAACTCTATGACGGGTTCAGCTTCCACACCATCAATTGGCTGGAAAACTTCGGCTTTTGCGAGCGCTATGGTGCCAAGGATTTCATCGAGGGCGGCAAGCGCATCGCGCTCGAAGGCGAGCTTCCGGTGAACACCGGCGGCGGCGCGCTCTCGGGCGGCCGCCTCCACGCCTATGGTGCGGTGCACGAAGCATGTACCCAATTGTGGGGCCGGGCAGGGCCGCGTCAGGTCAAGGGCGACCCGCAGATATGTGCAACCTCTACGTCCGGAGGGCCGCTAGCCGGCGCAATGCTGCTGGTGCGCGACTGACGTTCAGCCCTGCCAGATGATCTTGCCGCCGACCAGCGTCATTCCAACTTCTCCAAGCGCGCCGCTGTCGTCAGACCATTCGTAAAGTATCAGATCGGCCGGGGTGCCGACCGTCAGCGGCAGTTCTTGATACAGGGCCAAGGCCGCCGCGCGGCCAACCGCTTCGCCTGGACCGATCACGATGCCATCGCGTGTCCGGCGCTCGCGCGCCGCACGCAGGGCTATCCACGGGTTGATGTCGCCATAGGGTGCGTCCGACCCGCCCAGCACGCGCACGCCGCCGCGCAACAGCGACCCCAGTCGATAGAGATCGTCGAGTTCGGAAGAGTCCATTTGTGCCCGGTAGCGGTCACCCCGATCATGGATGAAATTGGTCTGGGTCACCACCGTCAGTCCGGCAGCAGCAATATCGCCAATCAGGCTTTCGGTTATGACGCTGCCATGCTCGATCCGGTCCCCGGGCCGGGCACCGCCCGACTGCTGCAGGGCTTCCAGATAGAACAGCAATTCGCCAAGCGTGGCACAATGCGCGGCCACATTGCGACCCAGTTTTCGCGCGGTGGCGATCCGGCCCACGGTCTGTGCTATTGGCGGCAGGTCATTTTCGTCGAGCAGCAATTTGACCGGTCCGACCGCATAGCCTTGTCCGTTCGGCAATGCCTCGGTCCCCATGATCACCAGCCGTTGCGGAATCGCACCGGACAGCAGCGTCGACTCTTCTGCTCCATTTGAAGCACCGGCATCGGTCACGCCGGTCACACCCCATTGCGCGAGTTTCTGGCCCAGCCCGGCAAGCGATGGAGGCGACCCGCCGATCCGCTCGCGCAGCCATGTGTCACCACGCCAGATGCGACCGGTGGGTCGCCCGTCGGCGTCCCGTTCGACACAGGAAGGCCATGGCTGCTCGCCGAGTCGCGCAATGCCGGCGCTGTTGAGCAGCCAGTAGGCACCGGTGCGATCCTGCATCCGCAAGGCTCGCTGCGGAAGCCATGTATTGAGCCGGTCCCGGTCGGGCAATCCGGCAACCCGCTCATCATAGCCAAAGGCGCGAACCCATTCGCCCGGTGCAGAGTTTGCGGCCCGCAACCGTGCGGTCACCTCATCAGCGGTGCGGCAATCTGTCAGGTCGACCGATTCCATTCGTGCCGCCGTCGCCAGCAGATGACAATGATGATCGTGCAGGCCCCGTCCCAGCGTTTGGTTTTGGGCATCATATTCTGCTCCCGTACCGACCAAAGCAGTCCCCATGGCCGCAATCATGCCGCTACGGATACCCACCGAAATGGGTGCGCCTTCAGCATCCCGGGCGTTCCGGATGATCAGGTCGAAACAGGTGGTCATGCCATGGCCTCGGCAAAACTTGCCGCCGTGCGCGCCAGCGAGATATCGATCAGACCGGTCTTGCCGGAATCCAGAGCCTCAAGCGCCAATGTTGCCGCCAGCATCCCGGTCAACGGGTCGGCGAGCGCATCGCCGATAAATTGCGGTGCACCGTCATCCCACCGCAACAGCCCGCCAGCAGCCGCACAATCATCACCGAAACCAACCCGCATCGCCGCATCCCCGCGCCAGCCATGGGCGGTGATCGCTATCCACATCAGGCCGGGATTTCTCGCAAAGACCTGCTTTTCGTTGAGACCCATCCGCGCCAGAGCATGCGGCCTCGCCGATGTGATGATCACGCCTGCCTTGTCCACCATTGACAAAAGCTGAGGCCCGCCAAACGTCATGCTTTTTCGTTCCTTTCGGCCATTGAGACGCGCGTCAAGCCTGGGCATGTGCCGGACGGTCGGATCGGGACGGTCGGGGCTCTCGATTTTTACGACCCTATGTCCCGCTTCCGCGAGTAGGCCGCCACAATAGGGTCCGGCCCAGAGCGCCGACATATCCAGTATGATATCATTTCCTTTACGGCCTTGGTCCAGCTTCGGTGGGTCGAGCGCTTTGGCCTCGCCAAGGCGTGCAACCGGCAAATGCAATTCGATTGCCGCACTGACCAGATCCTTCGCCGTTCGCTTTGCTGCCGCTGATATCACGGTTTCCCATGGCGTGGCATCGAGCGGCGTCCCCAGCCATGCAGGCAGAAGTTCGATATCATCTTCTCGGGCCAGCGATACTGCAATCCAGGCATCGCTGGCCCGGACCAGCCGACAATGGCGGTTGGGAGACCAGGGACCGGCCTCGGCCAGATCCCGATCACTGCTGCGGTCCAGCGCTTGCGCCGCATCAAAGCGAATCTTGCCATGCGATGCTTTGACCAGCCGGTCTCCTGCATCCGCGACCGTTTCCAGTAGCGCTTTCACCTTTGATTCTCGATCACATGAACCAGCCCCCATTCAAGCGCCTGGGATGCACCAATGCGCTTTCCCGACAGGAACATCCACATGGTGCGATGCCGCCCGATCGCGCGTGCAATGGTTGCCGTGCCGCCAGCCCCCGGAATCAGACCCATATCGAGCTCGGGCAATTGAAACCACGCCTCGGGGGTGGCAATGCGTCGATACGCGGCCGCACCAATTTCAATTCCGGAACCGATGCACGCCCCGTGGAACCTGACTGCCGCCCGATCGCCGAGGGCATCGAGCGCGGTTGCGCAGCTGTGCAGGCTGCGCGTCACATGCGCTGCGGCAAGATCATGCGCCGTACCAAATTCGGGAAGCGAGCCGCCGGTGGAGAAGCACTTGCCTTCGCCTGTCAGGATCACCTCCGGTTTGGTGGGATCATCAAGAATATTGGCGAGAGCCTCGTACAACGCATCCCGCATTGTCGCCGACATCGCATTGCGATTTTGGGGATTATTCAGTTTGAGGGTGATCTGGTTCCCGTCTCGGAGAAAGACCACCGGATCTGCCGAAACTGCGATTGGCGCGCCACGCTTGGTCGTATCCTGCCATCGCCTGAATTCGGTACCGCCGAGCAAGGTGGAATAGGCAAGGGACTCGACTTGGAGTGCGTCCCGCAGGTTCAGTCCGGAGGCCAGTCGTAAAATTTGCGCGCCAATGGTTGCCGCGATCGGGTTGGCTTCAGCGGCAGCTGAAATTTTCGCGACATTCTTGTCAAAATTCTCCGGCTCAAGCGATAACCAGGGCCTTGGAGCGCCATTGCAAACAGTCAGCAGGACGTCGAATGCTTGTTCGTCAATTGCGGGCAACGTTCCTTCGCGATCAATGCCGATCACGATTGCTTGCACAGGAGCGATGGGCTTGCGCCAGCGACAAGCATCGACGACCAGCACGGCGGTGTCGCCCAGGGCGGATAACCGGTCAGCCCCCAGATAGTCTGTCTCTCGCATGGCAGCAGGCTAGTCCTGTTCGGTCGCTTTTACCAGTTCGGCCTTGAGGACGCGGCGCAGCAGTTTGCCCGTCTCGTTATAGGGAAGGACGTCGCGCTGGAACCATTGTTCTGGCGTTTTGGTCGACCGCAATTTGGCGCGGACCGCGGCGGCGATCTTGTCGGTGTCAGGCTTGCCGGACCGCGAGACGATTACGGCGACGACCTTTTCGCCCCATTGCACACAGGGAATGCCCAGCACTGCACAATCCGCAATGTCGTCAAAGCTGCGCAACATATCCTCGATCTCGCCCGGCGAGATATTCTCTCCGCCGCGCACGATTACGTCGTCCAGTCGACCATCGACAAACAGATAGCCGCCCTCATCCAGCCAGCCCGCGTCATTGGTCGCAAACCAGCCGTCATCAGAGATTGCCTTCTTGTGCAGATATTCGCCGGAGACCTGATCGCCGCGCACGTAAATTTCGCCTTGCTCCCCTGGTTCGCAGGGCGTCCCGTCCTCGCGCCGGATCTCCAGTTCAATCGATGGCAACGGCTGTCCAACCGATGCGATCCGGCGGCGAACCACGGGGTCGTCGGAAGCAAAAGCGGCGCGATGATCTTCGGCGCCGAGCAGGGCGATTGTCGAACTGGTCTCGGTCAGGCCATAGGCGTTGACGAAAGCGACTTGCGGCAACATCGCCAGCGCCCGCGCAATGACCGGTTCGGGCATTTTCCCGCCGCCGTAGGACAGGGCCTTTAGCGCCGGCAATGTCTCGCCTGTTCTTTCCATGACGTCCAGAATCCGGTCGAGCATAGTTGGCACCACCATCGCGTGGGTAATGCCTTCGGCCGCCGCGGTGGCGACCCAGTCTTCGGCCGTGAAGGCGGGCAGATACACGATCCGGCGCCCGCCATAGGCAGCGGTCAGGATCGCAGAGATGCCGGCAATATGATATGACGGCACACTGATCAACGCGGCTTCTTCTTCACCGGCGCCTAGGAATTCGACCGTGGACATGACATAGGAAGTCAGGTTGGCATGGCGCAGGACAGCCGCCTTGGGCTCACCGGTTGTGCCGCTTGTAAACAGCAGGACCGCGATATCATTTTCTGCTTCCGGCAGATCGGCTCTCTTCGGCGCGCCGCCTGTCATGAACAGGTTCTCGAATTCACTTCGGGCAATTAATTCGATACCATCTATGGGGACGATTCGGCCGACCATCTCGTCATCGACCACCAGAACCGCAGGCGCCGTGCGTTCCACCAATTTGTTCAGATCGAGATCGGCCAACCGGTAATTGAGCGGGACGAAGGAGGTTCCCGCCATGCCGCTGGCAAACAGCAATATCGGCATAATATTGGCATTCATGCCCAGAAAGACGGTGTTTGCCTTTCCCTTCTTACTCAACCAGGCGGCCACCTGGGTGGCCCGCGCGCGATAGGATTCAAAATCATGTCCGGCGTCGCGGCTTCCCAGGGCAATGCGCTCCGGACAGGCATCGGCCGCAATATCCAGCAACAGGGGTGTGCGCATGGTCGTCAGTCCGATGCAGGCAGGGGCTTCGCGCCTTTGATCGCCATCGCCACACCATTGAAGGAGAGGGATCCATTGCCAGCCTTCGCACCCAGCACTTCAAGACCACTGGTTTCATCGACATAGCGTTTGCCGATCATGACACCTTCGGCAAATTCCGGGTTGATGGTACCGTTTGGTGTTGCTGCATCATCGATGGGCAGCACGGCCGTGCCGCCGCATTGCAATTCGCCCGCAGCCTGTGGGGGGCGGACAACGACCAACTGGGTGTCGCATACAGCGCTCTTCCAGCGCGATCCTGGTTTAAGGTCCATATCTGCTCTTCCTTTCCGTTGCGGCTCGTCTTCGGACGGACCAGCATTCTTCCGACCTTCAATAAGTTATTCGACAGACAAAGTAAACGTAGTTATATAACTCAATTCAAAACAGGGAGAGGCTGTTATGCATCCAAGGATTTTTGCCAGCTCGATACCGGATCAGCCCGCCATCATAATGGCACGGGATGGAACCGCAACCAGCTATGGAGAGCTCGAAACCGTCGCCAACCAAGGCGCGCAGCTATTCCGCTCGCTGGGCATTGAGTCGGGGGACACTGTGGCGATCTGGCTAAAAAACTGCTTGGAATATTATCAGATTTACTGGGCTGCGCAAAGGGCCGGCCTCTATATCTGTCCGATCTCGACGCAGCTTACAGTGGACGAGGCAGCATATATCCTCAACGACAGCGCGTCCAAATTGCTCATTACCCATAGTGACGTTCCTGCTGCTGCTCGAATGTTCGACAGCCGCGCATCCCTGGTTCCAGGCATTTCCCATATTTTCGACATCGGAACAGAGCTGAACGGAGCCTTGTCCTGGCAGGCAGCACTTGATGGACAATCGGCAGATCCCATCGAGGATGAGACGGCCGGTTTCCACATGGTCTACTCGTCGGGCACGACCGGACGTCCAAAAGGGATTCGCCTGCCTCTGACCGGCGGCCCGGCCGACGAACCGCATATGCTCGCGGACAGGATATCCGGACGCTATGGCGTGGGGGAAGGAAGCATGCTGCTCTGCCCGGCGCCGCTCTATCATACCGCGCCGCTTGCCTACGGCATGGCCGCACATCGCCTCGGTGCCACGCTTGTCGTCATGGAAAAGTTTGATGCGGAAGAAACACTTCGCCTGATCGCAAAATATCGCGTCACCTTCATGCAGATGGTGCCGACGATGTTCATACGCTTGCTGGCGCTGCCGGAGGACGTGCGAGAACGCTACGATCTTTCGTCGCTCGAGAAAATTGTCCATGCCGCAGCACCATGCCCGGTCGAGGTGAAGCGGAAGATGATCGAATGGCTCGGCCCGATCATCTACGAATATTATGGTGGTTCGGAGGGCAATGGCTCAACCTTCATCACTCCCGAAGAATGGCTGGAAAAACCGGGCTCGGTTGGCCGCGCCGACTGGGGGACGCTGCATATATGCGACGACCAGGGACAGGAACTGCCCGCCGGCGAGGACGGTCTGGTCTATTTCGAGGGCGGTTGGGACTTTCAATATCTGAACGACGCGAAAAAGACGCGCGATGCCCGTCATCCTTTAGAGTCCGCATGGAGTACGCTGGGTGATATTGGCCATGTCGACGAAGATGGCTATCTCTTCCTGACCGACCGCAAGAGTTTCATGATCATATCCGGCGGGGTCAATATCTATCCCCAGGAAACTGAAAATCTGCTGGTCCAGCATCCAGAGGTAGCTGATGCCGCAGTAATCGGTGTGCCCCACCCCGAAATGGGAGAAGAAGTAAAAGCGGTTATCCAGCCAAAATTCTGGGATGAAGCCGGTGCCGAACTTGCTTCGCGACTGATCGCTTATTGCAGGGATAATTTAAGTCCTTTGAAATGCCCCAGATCTATCGACTTTGATCCCGCTCTCCCTCGTCATGAAACTGGAAAGCTCTATAAGCAAGAGATCCGTCGACGCTATTGGCCATGATATAATCGTCCGTCACTATCGACCGCAGAAACACTACCTTCTGTTTTTCGGTGCCGCGCTCAAGTTGTGTAACAATCAGCATATTCATGCCCGTCCCTTTAACTTCTATCGGCACGTGATTTGGCGAATTTGTCTCGGATCACCTGTGCTTTCAGGAAATCGCCAGTTTGCTCTGAACCATCAGATTCTACAGGTAAGGCGGATAGAAATAGCCCGTTTATTTTTACATATACAATTGCATTGTATGTGATCAATTGGAAGAAAGCAGACTAGAGCTTGCCAGGGAATTGTCTCAGCTACCTCCGGCAGCCTAAGCCACCGCCAATCTGCGATTTAGCGCGGACTGAGCAGCAACATGGAGGCCGAACGGGAGTCAAACCTGCCCGTCAAGCCATTTTGTTGTCAGGCAAGGAATTCGAAGAAGGTCTTAGCGCGGTCAAGGAACGCCGAAACCTTGCTTTTAGCGGCGATTGAAACATCAGATTATTTGAATCTCGCGTCTATCTTCCTGTCCAGTTCGGAGCGCGCTTTTCCAAAAAGGCGCGTGGGCCTTCCTTCGCATCTTCGCTTGTCATCACCCGCATGGCAGCCTTCTTGGATGCCTCGCGCATTTCAGAATCGCTGGTTTCTTGAGCTAACCGAGCGACGGTAAGGCTCGCGCGTACCGACAACGGTGCATTGACCGCTATTTCCTGTGCAAGCTCTTTCGCAACATCAAAAACCCTTTCGGCGGGAGCGAGCCGATTGATCAGCCCCAGTTCAAAAGCACGCTTCGCATCCATCGGATCACCGGTTGCGATCAGTTCCAACGCAATGTTGCGCGGTATTGCGCGGGGTAACCGGTGCACGCCGCCTGCCCCCGCAAACAGCCCGCGCTTTACTTCCGGAAGACCGAATTTGGCTTCTTCGCTGCATACTATCATGTCACAGGCAAGCGAGAGCTCCATGCCGCCCGCCAGAGCAGAGCCGCGCACTGCAGCAATCCAAGGCTTGGTACGTTCTGCATCGACAAAACCTGCAAATCCGCCGTCGCGTGTTTGCAAGGTGGCACCATTGCCGGCTGCTATCTCGGCAAGATCGGCTCCCGCGCAGAATGTGCTCTCGAGCGCTGACGCCAGTATCGCCACACGAATATCGTCATTGCCCTCCACCTCTTTCACGATCCAGTCGAGTGCAGAAGCTACATTGCCATTGACTGCGTTTCGCTTGTCGGGCCGATTTAGCGTTGCAAACGCCACGTGATCGGCAATTTCAAACAGGACTTCGTTTCCCACGCTTTCTGGCTTCATCGCGACATCTCCATTAGTCGAACTCCAAGATTTTCTTATCGTTTGTGTCATTGTCTTATGATCTTTTGGATAGTCAAAGCAATTTATTGCTCAAGAAATGGCGCGTTTCAAAAATTCTAATAGTATCAGTCTAAGGCTTTTTGGC
>Ga0316204_10002713_pt1 | contig 38793 bp, 31 predicted proteins | sample 6monrhotite_MG_2_FD_205661 | JGI IMG/M metagenome (GOLD analysis project Ga0316204, IMG submission 205661) | Microbial mat bacterial communities from mineral coupon in-situ incubated in ocean water Damariscotta River, Maine, United States -... | ecosystem: Environmental > Aquatic > Marine >...
CGGCGCCTCGACGTGACGCTCAAACAACGAGCCCGCGACTGCCGAGACCGATCGAAGCGTCACCACAAACATCCGCCAAACCGAGCCGTACCCCGAACCCGACGAACCCGACGAACCCGACGAACCCGACGAACCCGAAGAACCCCGAAAAACCCGAAGAACTACTTCTTCTTCCTCTCACCACGAACAACACTGCGCATGTTCTTCGCCAGCACCCTCTTCCGAAGCCGGATGTGCTTGGGGGTGATCTCCACCAGCTCGTCCTCGGCGATGAACTCCATCGCCTTCTCCAGCGTGAGCTGGACCGGCGGAGCGAGGATGAGCTTCTCATCGGCGCCCGCTGAGCGGATGTTGTTCAGCTGCTTGGGGCGACAGCAGTTGACGTTGATGTCGTTCTCGCGGGAGTTCTCACCGACGATCATGCCCTCGTAGACCTCAACGCCCACGCCGACGAAGAGCTTGCCGCGGGGCTGCAGGTGGTAGAGGGCGTAGGCGGTGGTCACGCCCTGACGGTCGGCCACCAGCGAGCCGTTGATGCGGTAGGCGATGTAGCCGGCCTTCTCATCGAAGCCGTCGAACAGAGCGTTCATGATGCCCTGGCCGCGCGTGTCGTTCATGTACTCGCCGCGGAAGCCGATGAGGCCGCGGGAGGGCACCCGGTACTCGACCTTGACCCGGCCGCTGCCCATGACCTCCATCTTGAGCATGCGCCCCTTACGGAAGTTCATCTTCTCGCTGACGACACCCATGAAGTCTTCGGGGAAGTCCATGGCCGCGATCTCGTAGGGCTCCTGGATCTTGCCGTCGACCTCGCGGGTGACCGCCTCGGGCTTGGAGACGCACATCTCGTAGCCCTCACGCCGCATCTGCTCGATCAAGATGGCCAGCTGCAGCTCACCGCGGCCCAGCACCTTGATGCTGTCTGAGGAGCCGGTCTCCTCCAGCTGGATGGCCACGTTGTAGAGGATCTCCCGATGGAGGCGCTCGCGGATCTGGCGGGCGGTGACGTACTTGCCGGACAGGCCGGAGTAGGGGCCGCTGTTGGCGGAGAAGGTCATGCCCAGCGTGGGCTCGTCGACCATCACCCGCGGCAGGGGCTTGGGATCCGACATGCTGGTCAGGGTGTCGCCGATGTTCAGCTCGGGGATGCCGGCGATGGCGGCGATGTCGCCGGCCTGCACCTCCTCAGCCGGGATGCGCTTCAGCCCGCGGTAGGTGAACAGCTGGCTGGCCTTCACCTTCTTGGGAACCCCGTCGGGGCCGATCAGCGCCAGCTCGTCCCGGCCCCGCAGCGTGCCGTGGTAGAGGCGACCGACGACGAGGCGGCCCAGGTAGGTGTCGTGGTCCAGCTGGGTCACCAGGAACTGCGGGGTGGCCTTGGGGTCACCCGTGGGCTTCGGCACCGTCTTGAGGATGGTGTCGAACATGTCCTTCAGATCCTTGCCCGGCTTGTCTGCGTCCATGGAGCAGTAGCCGTCCCTGGCGCAGGCGTAGATCATCGGGAACTCGATCTGCTCATCGTCGGCGCCCAGATCGATGAAGAGGTCGTACACCTCGTTCTCGACCTCCTGAATGCGGGCGTCCGGACGGTCGATCTTGTTGATGCAGACCATCATCTTCAGGCCCGCCTCCAGCGCCTTGCGCAGGACGAAGCGGGTCTGGGGCAGCGGCCCCTCGGAGGCGTCGACCAGCAGCATGGCGCCGTCGACCATCTTGAGCACCCGCTCGACCTCGCCGCCGAAGTCGGCGTGCCCGGGGGTGTCCACGATGTTGATGCGGATGTCGCCGTACTGGACAGCGGTGTTCTTGGCCAGGATGGTGATCCCGCGCTCCCGCTCCAGGTCCATGCTGTCCATCACGCGATCGCCGATGATCTCGTGCGCCGCGAATGTGCCAGACTGCTTGAGCAGCTCATCGACGAGGGTGGTCTTGCCGTGGTCGACGTGGGCGATAATCGCGATGTTGCGCAGCTCAACCATGAGAGGCCTCCATTTGGAGGCCCCTACTGACTCATTGCCACCCAGCGGTCAAGCGACCGCGGCGTGAACCCTCAGAGAATGAACGGATAGCGATAGGTCTTGGCGCTGCCGTCGAAGGCCGGGAAGCGGATCTTGCTGACAGCGCCGCCCAGGCAGGAGTCCAGGGAGGTGGCATCGTAGGGACCGCTGGCGATGCCGGCGCTGGTGACCGCGCCGCTGGGATCGACCGTCAGGGTGACGGTGATGCGGCCGGAGGGCAGGGAGCCCGTCTCCTCGCGGTACAGGGCGAAGCAGGTCTTCACGCTGCGGTTGGACTTGATCATGGTGTCCAGGACCGTCAGCGGCACCCCCGTGGAGGTGGGGGTGCTGGGGGCCGCGGTCTTGGGCTCCGGCGGCGGCGGATCAGCGGCGCGGGTGTTGTTGCGCGTGGGCTGGGTACGCGTGGTCGCGGGCTTCGCGCGCTCGGCGCTGGCGACGGCGTCCCGCTCCTTCTGGGCCTTGGCATCGGCCTTGGCCTTGGCATCGGCCTCCTTCTTGGCCTCGGCCTCCTTCTCGGCCTCAGCCTCCTCGGCCTCCTTCTTGGCCTCGGCTTCCTTCTCGGCCTCAGCCTCCTTCTCGGCCTCGGCCGCAGCCGCGGCGTCCTCGTCGGTCGCCGTCGGCTGCTGAGCGGGCTCCTCGATGACGGGGGCGGCTGTCGCCTCGGCGACCGCGGACTCCTCGACGTCGCCGCCGAGGTAGTGCAGGCCGCCGGAGAACACACCGGCGACCAGCAGGCCGATCACGAGCGACAGGATGACCCCGGCCTCCTTGCGGCCGCGATTACCGGTCACCAGGACGAACAGCGAAGTCGTCGCGGACCAGAGGGTGATGAAGAGACCGATGAAGGTCTGAGCGCTGGACTGGCTCGTCGCGAGCACCAGCGCGCCAAAGGCCGCCGCGAAGCAGGCCATCATCACGATGGAGAGATCGCCGGAGGGATCGTGGGGCCGGCTCGCGGCCAGCGGCACGCCGCGGGGAGCGGGGGCCTGGGTGGGAGCCGGCGCGGGCGCGTTCAGCATGCGGGGCTTCGGAGAGCTCATCGCCGGGCTGATCTCCGTGGGGAGACCGTGGCTCGGGGTAGCGCCGAGGCCCGACTGAGCCGCCGGGGCGCCCTGGGACTGAGCGATGGCGCGAGCCTGCAGCTCAGCCTGGGAGGTGATCTGCGTGCGCTCGCGATCCGAGACCGCCTCGACGCCAGGCGCAGGAGCAGCCTCGTTGCCCTTCTTGATGATGATGGCGTGACCGCATTTGCGGCAGGTGGCCTTGTTGACGTTCCGGACGAGCTTGTGCTCCGGGATCCGGTAGGTCGCGCCGCAGTTGTCGCACGAGATTCGCATTGTGTTTTCCGACTCGGAACGGCCGCTTGCACCGGGCCAGTTGGTCATCCCCGTCGTGTGCCGGGCATCAGTTTGCATGGTGAACTATTCTCCGGTCTCGAGGGACACGGTGTAGGTGGGGTCTCCGCCTTCTGCGTTATCCGCCGACTCCGGCTCGTCCTCGATATTCTTCAGCGTGAGGATCGCGGCGGTGGTTCCGCCGCCGACCACCACGGCGCCTGTGGCGGTCCAGAACCACCACTTCTTCGTGATAGGCCCATTGTTATACCGAATTCGACCGCTCGACTTGATTTTTCCCATCTCGTTCTTCTTGAGGCGGGTGCTTCGCTCACGTCTGGGCTCGGTGGTCTCGACCGCGACCTCAGCGGCGTCATCGGCGTAGGGATCCTCGTCCAGGTTCACCTCGTCATCGAAGCCGGGCAGATCGTCGTCGAACATGGGCTCGTCGAACTGCGGGCTGTCGGTGGGGACGTAGGTGCTGGTGGAGGTGGCGCTGCGGCTCCGAGCGCTGGGCCGCTGGGCGTTGCTGAGTAGCTCATCGACGATCTCGCCGAAGATCGGATCGCCCGGGTAGGGGGTGCCCGAGAGGGCCTGATGGGTGCCCTCGCCCACCACCTTGCCGTGCTGAATCATCCGGGTCTGGATGCGATTCCCCGCGTCGATCCAGCCGACGACGACCACGTCCACGTTGAGCTGATCGGCGATGGCCTGGAGGTTCTCCGTGGGGGGGAAGGGCCGCTCGGCGTTGGGGAGCTCGGCGATCGCCCGCTCGTAGAACGACTTGACCTGACCGGAGGGGCTCGGCGCCCGGGCCGTCAGGTAGTTGGAGTGGAGGAGCTCGGTCTGGAGGAAGTGATCGCTCGCCTCGTAAGAGCGCCCGGCCAGCAGGAGCGACACGCCGGTGAAGTAGTGGGCGTCGGCCATCTCCGGGCGACGACCGAGCTGGGAGCCCACGGACTCATGCAGGCGCAAGGCGTCGGAGAGCTGCTGCAGGGCGTAGCCCGCGTTGCCAAGCTCCAGAGCGCGGCGGCCCTCGGCGACCTTCTTGCGGGCCTCGTCGAGCTGGTCGTCCTGACCGGCGGAGAGGCGATCGGAGATCTCGAACTCATCGACCGGGTAGAAGGTGCCGTCCTCCAACACCGCGTCGCGGACCCCCTGAGTGACGAGCTGAACGTCGTAGTAGTCGAGGCCGAAGCCGTCGAAGTCCAGGACCGCCAGCTCGGCCGCCATGGCACCCGCGGTCCACAGCATAGAGAGCGAAGCCGCGATCAAGACTCTGAGCGTCATCGGTCCTCTTTGAAGGGTGGAGTTCGGGGGGTAAACACCGGACGAGCGCGTAATCTTACGCCCTCACCGTCAGGAATGCATGTCGATATGTCGTCAGGACGTCACGTCGGGTCACAGAAAACGCTCGAGGGCCCGCTTGAATTCAATCCGGTCCACGATGTCGGTCAGGTAGTCCTGCCGGCCCGAGTTCCAGATCATCACGGGCGACAGGTCATAACGGCCCAGCCAGTCCTCGTATAGGGCGTTCAACCGACGGATGTAGCTGGCGGGGATGTTCTGCTCCGAGGGCCGCCCCCGGCCCTTGATGCGCCGCCGGATGCCGCGGGTGTCGCAGCGCAGGTAGATCAGCAGATCCGGCGGCTGCAGCGCCGTCCGCATGGACTCGTAGAGCTCCATGTACATCTGGTAGTCCCGGGCGTTGATGTACCGGCTGCGGAACAGGTTGGTCGCGAAGATCTCCGCGTCCTCGTAGATGCTCCGGTCGACGACGACCGTGTCCTTCACCTCGTTCAGGCCGAGGTGCAGGCGGAACTTGTGGGTCAGGAAGTAGAGCTGGGAGTGGAAGGCCCAGCCCTTCATGTCCTTGTAGAAGTCGTCCAGGTAGGGGTTGCTCGTGAAGGGCTCATAGACCGGCTGGAAGCCGTAGTTGTGGGTCAGAAAGTTGACCAGCGAGGTCTTCCCAGCGCCCATGTTGCCGGCGACGGCGATGAACTTCTGCATCTAAAGGGCCAACTCACCGGTGTTGCCGTAGCCGTCCGCGACGCTCACCGAGGTCGCTTCGGGCGGGGGCGTGATGGCCAGCCAGCTGCGGCCGCCGTCGACGGTGGCCTCGATGACCTCCGTGCCCGACGCCGCGTCGCCGCTGTACCAGGTGACGGTGAGCTCGCCGCGCAGCGGGTTTGCGCCGCGGGAGTCACCCTCCATATCCACCAGCCGCCAGCCGTCGGCCGGGGCCTGAATCCAGGCGTGGAAGCCGCCCTCGCCAGCCTCGACGCTGACCGCCGCCGGGACGATCTCGAAGCTCTCGCCGGTGACCTCGTAGGGCTCCGTGCTCCAGGGCCAGGTCTCGGAAGCTCCCGAAGCGACGCCGGTGTAGCGCTGGCCCGAGGCCTTCAGGCGGTAGGTGCCCGCGGGCAGCCCGGCCCGGTCCACGGTGTGCGCGACGGACTGCCAGCCGGCCCACCAGTAGTGGGTCTGGTCGTCCTCGTGGGGGTAGAGCGGGAACGGGGTGTGGGCGAGCAGGATGTCCGGCAGGGTGTCGGTGACCGAGCGCCCCGAGCGGGTCGTGACCTCCGCCCAGCCGCCGCCCTCCTCGCGCTCCAGCACCACGCGGGGGAAGTCCACGCCGGGGTCGCCGCCCTCCCAGGCGAGCTGCACCGTGCCCTGGACGCGCGGGATCGTGTCCGGGGTCTCCAGCACGAGGTTGCCCTCGCGCGGCTCGTCATCGTCGACGTCGCGGGTCCACTCAAGGGGCAGCCAGAAGTAGTCGGGGGCCTCGGTGAGCACCGTGCCCGCGGTCGGGGTGGTGTCGGGCGCGGCGGTGGGCATGTCCCGCTCGGGGTAGTCCGTGGGCGCCCAGAAGCCGAAGGGATCCTCCGGCTCGTGCACGTCCGTGCCCAGGATCTCCTCCGAGTAGGTCAGCACGCCCTCCATGACGTGCTCCGCCTGGAGCGGGCCCCAGAGGTTGATGTTGGGCTCGTAGCCGCCCAGCATCCAGTCCTCGGGGATCAGGAAGTAGCCCTCGTGGTCCTGGGCGTAGCCGACCAGGAGCGGCATCTCGTAGCCCAGCTCGGCCCCAGCGCGGCGGCGCCACTGCTCGACGAACATGCTGGTGGGCTCGGCGGGGAAGAAGCCCACCAGCAGATCCGTGGCGGACTCCGAGCCGTCGACGCCGCGGGTGAGCAGCGGCCCGATGCGGCTGGCGGTGGTGCCAGCCCGCAGGCTCGACGGCATGGGCAGCGGGATGTCGGACTCCTCGAGGTCGAACACCCCCAGCAGCACGCGGGAGACCAGCTCGACGTCCATGCAGGTCGAGTAGGGGAACTTCTCGGTGCCGATGCCGCCCGCGGGGATCAGCGGCTCATCCGAGCCGCAGAAGGCCGCGCCGTTGGGGGCGGCGAACTCGTCGAAGGGGCTCAGCAGCGAGCCGTCCTGGTCGTAGAGCTGATCGTCGGCGACGTAGTCCTCGTCGTAGGGCGGGTAGTACCAGTCGACCGTCCCGTCCCGGGTGACCCGGACCTCCTCCAGGCTCTCGGGGATGTGCCGGCTGGCGGTCTCCATCGCCAGCGGCTCGGCGCTGGTGGGGGTGGTGTCCCAGATGGCCTTCAGCGCGGGGGCGGCGTACTCGCCGATGCTCTCCAGGCGGGCGTAGTCGTCGTCGCGGCCCGCGGGGGAGGCGTCGCCGGCGGCGCCTTGGAGGTGCATGATCACCACGGGCTCGTCGAACTGCTCCTGGACCCCCAGCTCCAGGTGCCCGGGGGCGTCGCTGGAGATCATCGAGCTGTCGTCGCTCAGGGTGGTGCCGTGCATGCCGAAGGTGAAGAGCGCGGCGATGGGGTCGCCGTCGACGCCGTCGATGCGCAGCGTGTGCACGAAGGGATCCTTGCCGCCGACGTAGTCCGCCTGGTCCTCCCAGAGGACCATGTCGTCGTTGTCGCCGCGCCGATCCCGGTAGACCCGATCGTCCGGATCCCAGTCCCGGGTCCAGCTCGCCCCGATGGCGGCGGGCTCGAGCGCCGCGTGCGCCTCCAGCGCCACCTCGGCGGCCTGGTCGATGAAGCTCTGGAAGATCTCCTCGTTGTAGCGGTCGCCGCCCAGGTAGAAGTGGACCTGATCGGAGAAGTTCGAGAAGGAGGCGTGGGAGTGGTTGGCCGCGATCACCACCTTGCCGCGCAGATCCTCCCCGACCGCCTCGCCGAGCCTGAGCGCCAGCTCCTCCACGGCGCCGTCGTAGGTGTAGATGACGTCGATCTTGACCAGAACGAGGTGATCGTCGCCGTTGTGGAGCCACACGGCCTTGATGGAGGGCCGGGTCTGGGCGCCGGTGGACTCGTCCCAGTTCACCGTGTAGGCGCTGTCCCGCTTGTCCTGCTTGCTGGCGCTGCCGAGGTAGCCGCAGCGTGACGAGTAGCCGCCCATGGGCGAGCCGATGGGCAGGTCCAGCGTGCCCTCCGCGGCCCCCGCCATCGGAGCGCCGGGGGTGACCGCCGGCCACTCGTGGGGCTCATAGGGCTCGAGCTCTGGATCACAAGCCAGCAGGCTCAGGGCCATCAGTGCGGAAGGGATCATCGGCAGACCTCTGAATGCGGCGGACCAATCTACCCGATCTGCTCCCCTCAGAGCAGCTTCTGCTCGCGCCCCGCGAGCAGGCGCTCGATGTTGGGGCGGTGGCGGGCGATGACCACGGCGGTGATCGCGAGGGCGACCCAGGTGATCCCGGTGCCGAGCGCCCAGCAGAGGATGGGCAGCGCGGCGGCGGCGATCAGGGCGGCCAGCGACGAGCGGCGCCCGATGGCGAAGACGACGCCCCAGATGGCGGCCGCCAGGAGCATGACCGTGGGGGCCAGCGCCAGGAAGACCCCGGCGGCGGTCGCGACGCCCTTGCCGCCCCGGAAGGCGAGGTAGACCGGGAAGCAGTGCCCCACCACGGTGAGGATGCCGGCGAACGCGGCCAGCGTGGGCCCGCCGACGGAGAGGGCGATGAGCGTCGGCGCGAGGCCCTTGGTGATGTCCAGCGCCAGCGCGATCCCCCCCGCGCGCCAGCCGTTCAGCCGGGCCACGTTGGTGGCGCCGGGGTTGCGGCTGCCGGCCGTTCGCGGATCGACGCCGCCCGACAGGACGGAGACCCCGACGCTCATGGGCAGGGCCCCGAGCAGGTAGGCGAAGAACAGGGTCACGGCGGCGATCACGCGGCGCCTCCTCAGGTGCTGTACTTGGCGACGTAGCGGTCGACGAGGCCGCGTAACTCGTCTGGCTCCAGCGGCTTCTCCACATAGGGGACCGCCACGCGGGCGAGGAAGCCCTCGAAGTCCACGCCGAAGGCGCCGCCGCTGATGAAGACCAGCCGGGTCAGCAGCGCAGGTCGGTTGTCCTCGAGCCAGTTGTAGAGATCCTGGCCGGTGCCGTCGGCCATCATCAGGTCGCTGATGATGACGTGGAAGTCGCCGTCGAGCGCCAGGTGCGCCACCGCGGCGTTGCCCGAGATCTGCGTCACCACGTCGTGGCGCTTGCTCAGGAGGCGCTTCAGCGCGCCCAGCACGCGCTCGTCGTCATCCACCAGCAGCACCCGCCCCCGATTGCTCCCCGGCTGATAGGCCGGCAGGGCGAGCACGAAGCGCGCGCCGTCGGCGGTGGGCTCGGCCGTGAGGCGGCCGCCGTGAGCCTCGGCGATGGCGCGGGAGACCGTCAGGCCCAGGCCGCCGCCGGCTTCGCCGTCCGGCCACTCCGAGCGGAAGGGCTCGAACAGGCGCTCGGCGTCGCCGCGCAGGCCGACCCCGTTGTCGCTGACCTCGAAGTGCACCTCTCCGCCCGCCGAGGCCACCTGCAGCGCCACCCGCGGCCGGACCTCGCGCAGCGTCGCGGAGGTCCAGGCGTTGTAGAGGAGGTTCAGCAGCGCCTGACCGAGCCTCGACGGATCGCCCCGGAGCCGCGGACAGGGCGCGATCGTCTCCGTGAAGTCGACCTGCTTCTTCAGCACCAGCCGCGCCCCGGGCATGGCGTGCTGCAGGATCTCATCGACGCTGATGAGCCCGCGCTCAGCCTCGCCGGGCCGGGTCAGCGACAGCAGCGTCTTCATCAGCTCCAGCAGCCGCGCCGCGCCGCCGCGAGCGTCCTCCATCGCCTCCGCCAGCACCCCGTCCAGCGAGAGCTGACGCTCCAGGTAGTCCAGGTTGCCCGAGACCAGCGCCACGAGGTTCCTGGCGTCGTGTACCCCCGACGGCGTGAGGCCGCCGACCATGGCCAGCAGGTTCAGCGCTCGGAGCTGATCGGGGGTGGCCCCTATTCCTCGATCCTCACCCACTCCCCCTCCTTGTACTGAAACTCCCTGGTCGGCCAGTACCGCAGATCCATCTTCATGGTGACCACCTGGATCCGCTCGTCCAGGTTGACGGTCTTCAACCTCACGGACTCTCTGTCCTCCCGTCCATTGATAGCCGCAAGGAAGGCGTCCAGATCAGAAATCTCAACATCATCGACCGCGACGATGCGCCGGGTGGGCCGCAGACCGTAGCGCGCGGCGGGCGATCCGTACCAGTACCAGGAGATGTAGACGCCGTTGGGCTCGATGGACCGCTGCGAGGCGACCTCGAGGTGCGGCTGGTGCAGCACGAGCCCCGCCCAGGTGACGACGCGGTCAACGCCGAGCCCGCCGTAGTCGACGGTGTCGACCGAGACGGTCTGCTCAGCGCCGTCCCGGAGCACGGTCAGCGACACCGAGCTGCCCCGCCCCGCGGCCTCCACCTCGGAGAAGCGGGTGACCGACCGGCCGTCGACCGCCAGGATGAGATCGCCGCTCTCCAGGAGCTCCGCGCCGGGCGTGTCGGCGGTCATTCGCGCCACCACCAGCACCTGACGCTGCTCTGGATCCTTCGCCTCCAGCGCCCGGGCCTGGGCGTCGGAGAGCCCCTGCTCGCGGGCCTCGACGATGGAGATGAGGCGCATCTCGATGCCGAGCCCGCGCCAGGCCGGGGTCTCCCCAGCGACCACCGGGTCCACCACCGCCCGCGCGGTCGCGACGGGCAGCCCCCGGAAGAAGGACGAGCGGTCCCCGTCGATCTGGGTCGCGAACGAGGCCCAGGTCGCCAGCACGCGGCCCTTCTTGTCCACCAGCGCGCCGCCCACCGACGGCACCGCCTCGGCGATGTCCACCACCGAGAGGTTGGCGTCCCGGAACTGCGGCGGGTCCGGAACACCCATCATCAGGGGGTCCACGTCCTGGATGGTGGTCTCGATGGAGACGACCTTGTGGTCCCGGTCCAGCCCCACCTGCCAGACCTTGTCGCCGCGCTCCAGCGGCGCGTCTCTGAGCACCGCGCTGGCCACCGGGGTGTTCCCCAGCAGCGCCGGGTCGTAGCTGATCACCGCGAGGTTGTGGACCGGGTGCACGTAGCGGACCTGGCCGGGCACGCGCACCGATCCAGCGAAGGTCAGGGTGGCGTCACCCAGGGCGATGGGCACGGTGTCCCGATCGACCAGGACGAGGCCCTGCTCGGCGTCGACCACGAGCCCGGCGCCGGCGAAGTTGCCGGCTGACACGCCCTCGATGCGGTAGGGCACGTCGAAGTCGACCATCACGAGCGACGGGGCCAGCTTTCGCGCGGCCTTGGGGCCCGAGGCGAAGAAGCTGGTCTCCGAGGGCTCCAGCGCCGCGTCGCCGGTCGGAGCCGGGCTCGCCTCGCAGGGCCAGTCACCCAGCGCGTCGCCGGCGTCTCGCACGCACATCTGCATGGCGAACCAGCGGCGGTCGATGGTGATCACCCGCACGCGGGAGTCGTGGATGTCGTCGATGGGGTGGAAGCGGATGGGCACCCGCTGGCCATCCGGGTACACCGACAGCGCCGCCTCCAGGGACTCCAGGTCCACCACCGGCGCGCCGTCGACGCTCTCGATGACCGCGCTGTCCGGCACCCCCGCCGTGCGCAGCATGTAGCCGGGGCTCGCGACCATCACGCCGCCCACCGGCACGGTGTAGGTCCGGGCCATCTGGTAGGAGAGGTCGTTGAAGACCGCGCCGCCCATCTCCAGGTAGGCGCTCGGGGTGACGGCGTGGAGATCCTGGACCGTCAGCTCGACCGACCGGTACTCGCCGCCGCGCTCGATGCCCACGGTGACGGCCTCGCCCACCGCGTCATCGAGGACGGCCTCCAGCGGGAGGAAGCCCGCCAGCAGCTCACCGTCGATGTCCACGACGATGTCGCCGCTCTGGAGCTTCTGATCCGCGGGGCCCTCGGGCACGGTGTCCCGCACGACCAGCATGCCGGTCCCGTCGGGGAAGGCCTCGCGCACCCGCCCCTCGGTCTCGGCGGTGAGGCCCAGGCGGGAGACCTCGTGGTAGGGGGCATGGATCATGGTGGTCTGGATGGTGCCGCGGGGGACGGGCTCGCTGTCCCGCAGGTAGTCCAGCGCCCGCACGACCCGGTCCAGCGGCAGGTAGTAGCTGCTGGCCGCCGCCCGACGCCCGCCAGCGTTCAGCGCGATCACCTCGCCGTCGATGTTGAGCACCGGGGAGCCCGAGCTGCCGCCGCTGGTGCCGGAGGCGGCCTGGTAGTAGAACGTGTTGAAGTCGTTGAAGTTGCCCTTGCCATAGGCGGGGGCGTTGCGGTCCATGCGCGCCAGCGTGCCCGCGAGGATGGAGAGCTTCTCCCCCGCGTCGTTGCCCACCACGCGGATCTCCACCCCGACGCGGGCGGACTCCGGCGCCAGCGGCAGCTCCACCAGCTCCATGAACCGCAGCGCCTCCGGGTCGAAGCGGAAGACGCCGAAGTCGTGGACGGGATCGCGGTAGATCGCCTCCAGCTCGACCTCCTCGTTGTTCAGGAACACCGCCTCGGCGACTACGGGGCCGGGCTGGACCAGGTGTCGGTTGGTGAGGATGTAGCCGCGCTCGGCGTCGATGATGAAGCCGGTGCCCTGGCTCGTGGAGGCGCTGCCAGTGTCAAAGGGCCTCGTCGACGAGACGCGGAGCTGGACCACAGCGTTGACGGAGCCCTCCAGCGTGGTCTCCCAGTCGGGCGCGGCGAAGGCGGGGGGGCTCAGGGTCGAGAGGGCGGTCAGCGCGGTCAGCAGCAGCAACTTGAGCACTCCGGTTCAGGAGTCGCACTTTAGCGTCAGTCGAGCAAACCCGCCTGACGCGCCAGCTTGTAGACGAGCGAGCGCATCTCGGGCAGATCGCCGAGAGTGGCGATGACACGGCGCGCCTTGCGGATGGGCATGGCCGGCGCGAAGAGGTAGACCGCCCTCCCCTCCAGGTCGTTGTGCACCCCCGCGCGCGAGCCGATGATGGCGCGGTCGCCCACCTTGACGTGATCCGCGAAGCCCGCCTGGCCGCCGACGATGACCCCGTCACCGAGGGTGACCGACCCGGAGATGCCCACCTGGGCAGCCAGCAGGTTGAAGCGACCGAGGCGCGAGTTGTGGCCCACCTGGACGAGGTTGTCCATGGCCGAGCCGTCCCCCACCACCGTCTCGGTGAGGAAGGCCCGATCCACGCAGGTGTTGGCGCCGATCTCGACCCCGTCCCCCAGCCGCACCCGCCCCACCTGCGGCACCTTGGTCGGCCCCTTCGCCGTGGGGTGGTAGGAGAAGCCGTCGGCGCCGATCACCGCGCCTGAGTGGATGATGCAGCCGCTCCCGACCACCGTGTCCGGGTAGAGCACCGCCCGCGGGTGAATCACCGTGCCCGGGCCAACCTGACAGCGCTCACCCACGACCGCCCCGGCCAGCACGGCGGCGCCAGCGCCGATGTGCGCGCCGGCGCCGACGACCGCGTGGGGCCCGATGTGGACGCCCTCGCCCAGCGTGCCCTCCACCGCCGCCGTCGGGTGCACCCCCGGCGGCCGGACCTCCGCGAACCACCCGGTCAGGAGCGTGATGAAGGCCAGCTTGGGATCCTTGACGACGACGCAGGTGCGGCCCCCGGCGGCGAACCGCTCCTTGCAGAGCACCACGCCAGCCGCGCCCGAGACGGCCTTCTCGGCGTAGGCGAGCGCCTCCGGGCCCGCCGACGCCAGCGGCGCCGCCACGGAGACGGTGACGGCCTCGCCGAGGTGCTCACCGCCGACGCGAGCGGCGAGCTCCGCCGAGGAGATGGGGGCCGGCAGCAGGCGCCCGCCCTCGAAGTCTGTGAAGTCAGCGCTCATCAGTAGCTTCCTGTTGTTGTGCGATCCCACGCGGTCGGGGTAGGATATCTCAGCACTGACGAGGCGGTCCCATGAGACGGCGTGGCCAAACTACGACCGAATACCTGCTGGCAATCAGCGTGCTCTCCATCGCGCTGGCGGCGGTGCTCATCACCTTCACCCAGGTGGTGAAGGACAGCGCCGAGTCCACGGGCACCTACCTCACCAACTCGCTGGTGAGCGACCCGATCCAGAACTGATCGCGGTCGGCGGTGACGACGGCATCACATCAGCGCTGACGTCAGCGCTGATGTGAGGCGGTGCCTGTCGGGGAGACCGGGCACCGAGCCCCTCAGCCTCCGGTCCGCTCCCGGCCGCTGTCACTGCCGCCGCCGTCGTCCATCCCGCCGGTGATGTGGAACTCCACCCGCCGGTTGTTGGCCTTGCCCTGCGGGGTCCGGTTCGTGTCGATGGGCCGGGTCTCGCCGAAGCCCTCGGTCGTCATGCGGCGACCCTCGATCCCCTTGCTCAGCAGGTACTCGAACACCGAGTCCGCGCGATCCTTGGACAGCCGCGCGTTCATCTCATCCGGCCCGTCGGAGTCGGTGTGACCCTCGATGCGGACGGTGATCTCGGGGTAGTCGGCCAGCACCTGCTTGACCGAGTTCAGGATGTCGTAGGACACCGGCAGGATCACCGCGCGGCCCGACGCGAAGAGCACCTTCTCCTCGATGACGATCTGCTTGTTGGTGATCGTGACGTTGGAGGGGGCGGTGTCCGGGCAGCCGTCCTCGTCGAGGTAGTCGTTGACCGTCTCCGGCTCCTCCGGGCAGTCGTCCACCGGATCCATGATGCCGTCGCCGTCGGCGTCCTCGTTGGGGCAGCCGGCGTTCTCGGGGTCACCCGGGGTCATGGGGCAGTCATCGTCGACGTCGAAGACCGTGTCCTCGTCGTTGTCGATGTCGGGGCAGCCGTCGCTGTCCATGAACCCGTCGAGATCCTCCACCTCGGTGGGGCAGTCGTCGTCGGGATCGGGGATGCCGTCACCGTCGGTGTCGGGGCTCTCCAGCTCGGGGCAGCCGTCCTCGTCCTCGAAGTTGTCGAAGTCCTCGGGGAGGGTCGGGCACTTGTCCACGTCGTCGAGGATGCCGTCGCCGTCGGCGTCCAGCGGCGCGCAGGCGTCGACCAGCTCCTGGGCGGCGCGGGCGTTGACGAGGGCGCGATCGACGTGCTTGTCAGCGCGCACGGCGTCGCCTTGCTCGAACTCCAGGCGAGCGAAGTGCTCGCTGGACTTCGCGACCGCGTACTCCTCGGGGGCGCAGCGGATGGCGACCGCCTCGTCCATCCCCGTGAGGATGCGCTCGGTCTCGTCGTAGTTGTTCTTCATGGCGCGGGTGTTGACACACCCCGCCGCCATCAAGACGAGGATCAAGGAGGCTGAGCGGGTCACTAAATCCCCTCCTCGTCTTCGAGGTAGTCGGGCACCTCATCGCTGCCTTCCGGCATGGGCTCGACCTGGTCGGGCACGACCTCGAGCTCGTCGATGAGTTCACGCTCTTCGGCGCCGTAGACGGCGACCTTCTCGGCCTGTCGGGCGTACTCCACGGCGAGGAGTGAGAGCTTCTCGGCGGCCTCGTAGTCGGAGTACCCCCACTCTTCCCAGGCCTTGTCCCTGTACATCCACGCCATGGTGAATTCGTAGACGGCCTTCTCTTCCGCCGACGCCTCTACAGCGTCCTGGTAGGCCCGATCAGCGTCGATCAAGTAATACGTCGCCCGACCGGCGGTACAGCCAGTGGTCAACAACAGCAGAAACAACGTCAGCGCGCGCATGAGGAGGACCTCGTAACTGCAAGAGTTGACCGCCTCTGAGGCCCGCTGTCAAGTGAGCCCCCGTCACTTAGCGCCCGGGGCGGCCTCCTCGTGGACCGGAGAGCCGCGATCCGTGGCGGTGAGGTCGGGCTGAGGACCGTCGTAGCTGTCGATGAACGGCTTGAGATCGAAGATCGCCATGAAGTAGCGATTGGGCATCTCCGAGTCCGGCAGGTTCACCTCGGTGCTGGCCCAGGGAATGTAGACAGGCCCGTTGGGGACGTCGTAGGGGTTGCCCGGGTAGTCCGTCCAGCGGTGCTCGACGACCTCCACGGGGGTCTGGTTGAGCCACAGCGCCGTCTTGCGCAGGGCGTCCCGGTACCAGACCTGCCCCTTCAGCGGATCCGAGAGGTAGTAGCCGCGCTCGTGGATGACGAGCCAGCGGTAGTCGCCGCCCATGATCAGGTGGGCGAAGGCCTGCTCTTCGAGGACCTGGGTGAGGTCCACCTCGGTGGGATCCCGGCTCAGGCGCAGGAGCGTGTCACCCGCGCTGCGGCCGAGGGTGTCCTGCTTCGCGAGGTAGCGCATGCGCGCGCCGGGCTCGCCGCCGCCCTCGCTGCGGAACACCGGCGGGATGGCCGGCGGGGTCGCCCAGGAGCGGTAGACCTTCTGGTGGTGGTAGAGCTGGTAGAAGTACAGCAGATCCTGCTGCTGCTCCAGCGGCAGCTCGATGATGCCGGTCATGGCCGTGTTGTCGAGCTCCTTGTACCACTCGGGCACCTCGATGGCGCTCACCGGAACCGCCGGCCGCCACATCTGCGGCGCGTAGGAGCCCAGGCCCACCGGGCCCACCTCCCAGCGGTAGCTGACCTGGGCGACCGTGGTGGTCATCACCAGGACCGACACCACGCCGCGCACGAGCCAGCCCACCCGGCGCTCGCGGATGCGATCCGGTATCCGCCCGATGCCCGCCGCCACCAGCACCACGCTGGCGACCACCACCATGGAGGCGACCCGGTAGGGCGCGAACATGCGGCTCATGCCTGGGAGATACTTGAACATCAAGGTGAACGGCAGCAGCCGGATCACCTGCTCGTCCTCGCCGATGCTGAGCTTCATCACCTCCGCGGAGGTGTGATCGAGGGTGGTGCCCAGCTTCAGGAAGGGCCCGAGCGAGGCCAGGAAGAAGAAGAGGAAGACCAGCAGCCAGAACCGGGTCCGCACCTCCGGCAGGTTGCGCAGGAACAGCGCCGGCAGCACCCCGATCCAGAACACCGCGATGGGCAGCGAGCGGAAGTACGAGGGCTTGGCGAGGTAGTCCAGCGCCCAGGCGGACACGATCGTCCGGTTGAGCGAGGAGAGCACGTTCTCGGCGTAGTTCATCGGGCGCAGGGGCGCGTCGAAGATCTGATCGTAGTCCGGGAAGGCCAGCCCGTAGGTCAGCTCCGGGAGCTGGCTGACGCTCTGCACGGTGCTGGCGTCCTCGCCGCGGACGTACGGGAGCACGAAGGTGCCCGCCACCACGATCAGCGCGATGGTGAAGGGCCCCGCCCAGCTCATCAGCCGGCGGAGCTGGATGTAGCCCCGCCGCCGCCAGAGGAAGTCCGCCGCCCAGAACACCAGGAACAGCCCGGCGAAGAGGCCGTAGAACCAGTAGAACGCGCCCACGAGCCCCAGGCAGGCGCCCGCCAGCAGCCCCATCATCGGCCGCCGCGTGCGCTCGGCCCGGTCCAGGAAGATGGGGAAGAGCAGCATCCACCACAGCACCACCTGCCGCAGCCCGGAGCCGATGAGATCCTGGATCACCAGCGGGTTGATCACCGCGATGAGCCCCGCCGCCAGCGCCGCCGAGCGGCTCTTGGTGACGTGTCGGGCCAGCGCGTAGCCGCAGAGGCCGTCGCCGAGGAGGATGAAGAAGATCTTGAAGTTGTAGTGAGCGGGCAGCTCGAAGAGCTTCTGCAGCGGCCAGGAGATCAGCAGGATGTCGAGGATGTTTCCGGTCTCGGGGTACCGGCCCAGCGAGGTGAAGGTGTAGAGCTTCTCCAGGATGCCCAGGTCGCTGGCCGCGATGGCCTCGAGCTCCATGAAGTGCCACCAGTAGCGCCACATCCAGCCGCCCAGCTCGCCGCCGCCGATGATGACCTCATCGGGGTGGCCCATGGCGGGCCATGTCAGCAGCGCCGCGGCGCCGATGTAGAGCAGCCCCGCCAGCGAGAACTCCAGCAGGAGCGGCAGGTAGCGGCGCAGCTTCACCGACCGCGCCGCCCCCCTCGGGGCGACGGGGGGCTCCGGCGGGGCCTCGGGGGGCTCCGGCGGGGCCTCGGGGGGCTCCCCTCCGGGCGCCTCCTGGAGCTCATCATCTCGGGGCTCGTCAGCGCTCACTTCAACTCGTACAGGGAGATTCCGTCCCCAGGATACTTGCGGGGCGGCCCGACGACAGCGGTAAGCACGGTCTCGACCATCGCGCGCTTGGGGGCCGTGTACAGCTTCTCGTGGACCACGATGTACCGGTAGCCCTCGGCGCGCAGCAGCTCAGCGCCCATCACCAGCTCCAGATCCGGGAGCACGCGCGGCAGCGTCACGACATGGCCCGCCTCCAGCGTGACCATGAAGCGGGTCAGTCGGTTGGCGCGCAGCGTGCGGGGCAGCGGGTCGTTCAGGCCGTAGGGGCTGGGGCGATGGTGCTGCGTCTGGTAGTAGGTGTAGACCCCGCGCTCCAGGTTGGGGACCGTGATGGGCAGGTCCAGCACCGCGCCGGGCTCGGACAGCTCGCTGTAGGCCGCCGGCACGCCCGCGTCGGCGCGCGGGATGGGCCAGACCGCCGGGCTGAACAGCAGGATCTCCGCCAGCACCACCGCGCAGATGGCGCCGCCGCCGAGGATCCGAACGGGGCGGGGGTAGCGGTGCAGCAGCACGCGCACCCCGAAGCCCGCGAGCATCGAGAGGCCCATGGTGGCCCCGACCACGAAGCGGAAGGGGTGGGAGATGCGCGAGAAGAGCGGCACCGCCTTGAAGAACGGCAGGAAGGGCAGCGGGATCCGGCGCTGGGCGTCGGTGACCACCAGGTACTCGCCGCCGACGTGCAGGTAGGGGCCCAGCGCGAACACCCAGAACACCGCGAAGATCCACACCCAGAGCGACAGCTCCCGGCGGCGCTTGTGCAGGGCGAAGGCCGCCGCGGCCAGCGCGATGACCGCCCAGCCCAGGTAGATGACGATCAGCAGATCCTCGCCGTACTGGGCCTTGAGGTCCGGCGAGTAGACCCTGCCGGGGCGGAAGAAGCTCACCACGTCGGTGATGTTGTGGTTGAGCAGGCTGTACCAGACGAACTCGTCCTCGCCGCCGGTGCGCTTGACCATGGCGTCGTCGGCGCTCAGCGTCTCGTTGAGCTTGCCCAGCACCGGCAGCACCAGCGCGCTGAACACGGCCGCCCCGACGGCGGTGAAGCCGATGAAGCGCGGCCAGTGGACCCGTCGGAAGTCGGTGATGCCCTGGTGCAGGACGATGACCAGCGACAGGACGACGCCGAAGAGCCCGTAGTAGAAGTTGCTGAGCGCGGTCATCGCCAGGGCGAGCCCCAGCACGACGCCCCGCCCCAGGCGCGGGCGCTCGATGAGTCGGAGCAGCGCCAGCGCATAGAGGGCCAGCCAGCCGACGTTGATGGTCTCGGTGATCCCGTTGTAGGTCTGGGCCAGCAGGTGCGGGCTGCAGCCGTAGATCACCGCCGCCACCGCCGCGGGCACCGCGTCCCGAAGCACATGATGCGCCAACATCCACCCCCCGAAGACCGACCATGCGACGCAACCGAGGATCACAAAGTTGTAGGCCGCCGGCAGGCCGATGACCGCCTGGAGGGGCACGGAGATCAGGGCGTTGAAGCCGTCGATAAAGTAGAGCGTGCCGCCCGTCGGGTAGTTGAGCAGCGCCGTCTGGAAGGGGACGCCGCCGCGGTTGGCGATGCCGTCCTGGAACCACCAGAAGCCCCACACGTGGTTCCAGGTGTCGTTGCCAGGATGTCCCATCAGCCCTGATGTGGGCGTGATGATCGCAGGCCAGGTGACCAGGGCCGCCACCGCGAAGGAGGCGGCGCAGGCCAGCAAGGTCATCCGGGTTGGGGAGCGGGTGTTCATCCGGAAAGTGATTCGAGCGCGTTTGACGCTCTCTGGAGCCAGGTGTTTGAATCCACGGAAGGTGCTCAGGGAACTCTGCCAGATACGACCATGGATCGGGCTGCTCGTCTTATGCACGAGCTGCGTCGCGGAGGTAGAGCCGCTCCCAACGGAGGTCACCGTGGCCGCCGCGAACAAGGCGATCGACCGCGCCAAACAGCCCCCGCTGTACCAGCTCATCTACGACTACGCCTTCCTCCCCGAGGTGCAGCGCTCGGAGCAGCGCGTGCGAATTCTCATCTGGCTGAAGCAGATGAAGTTCTCGGACTACCAGCTCCGCGCGCTGCTGTCCCTGCATGACGAGGCGGCGCGCGAGCGGCGGCGCATCGAAGAAGCGCAGGCCGCGGTGGTGCGCGACTACGAGCCTCGGCTGGTCCCGGTGTACGACGATCTCTGGGAGAAGCTCAAGGCGGGCGGGAACCCGAGCGACGCCGAGCTGGAGGCCGCCGCCGGCGCGCTGCTCACCGAGCGGCTGCAGCACGCGCGGGAGAAGGAGCTGCTCCAGCTCCGTACGCAGGGCGTGCGCGCCGTGCTCACGGCGAGCCAGGAGTGGCTGGTCAGCCTGGATCACGATCAGGAGTCGCTGCTCACCGACTCGCTGGGCTTCCTGCGCCACCGACTCGACCCCTACGCCAACTACGGAGACTTCCGGGCGCTGGTGGGCAGCCTCTTCGTGGCCGGTGACTACGGCACGCTGAACCGGGGCAGCTTCGATCCGGAAGAGGATCACCTGAACCTGGGCAACCTCTGGACGGATCAGTCGCTCAGTGAGCGCCAGGGGCCGATCTTCAATGAGGCGCGCCGCACGCTGATCCTCTACATGATCCTGATGGAGCCGGCGCTGCCGGAGGCGGTCCAGGCCGCGCTCGGCGGCCCCGATGGCGCGCCGCCCGCGCCGGGCGATCAGCCAGCGGACGCCCCGCCGGATCAGCCCTCTACTCCCTGACCCGGCGCCCCATGCGCCAGCCTTCCCAGATCCCGAGCAGCCGCCCCGCGGGGCCGCGCTCCCGGGCAACCTGGGCCAGCGCGTAGCCCACGACCGCCGCGCGCCGAATCCGCGAGCGCCCGACCAGGCGCAGGTGCCCCTGAACCGCCGCGCGCGCCGCGGCCCGGCTCCGGCGGTCGAGCGTCGCGCCCCCGATATGTCTGCAGCGCGCGGCGGGCACGATCACCACCCGCCCCCCGGCGCGCCGCAGCGCCAGCGCCAGCGCCACGTCCTCGAAGCCGTGCGTGTACCCCTCGTCGAAGCGCGCCGACGCCGGCATCAGCAGGCACGCCCCCGAGAGCGCGTCGACGTCCATCACCCCGTCCGGCGCCGCCGTCCGCTGCCTGAGCCGTCCGGTGCGCTCCGAGTACCGGATGCCCGCGCTCTCCACCCCGATCGGCCCGAGCAGCACCGGCCCCGCGGCGCGCACGGGCTGTCCAGCCTCTCCAGCCTCTCCAGGCTCTCCAGACACCGCATCCAGCAGCGCCTCCAGACACCCCGCCTCCGGCGCCGCGTCATCGTTCAGCAGCAGCACCCAGCGAAAGCCGCCCTCCTCAGCGACCGCCAGCCCCCGGTTGGCCGCCCGCGCGAACCCGGAGCCACCGCCCGCCCGCACCACCTGAGCGCCCCCGAGCCCCGGCGCCCCTCCCGGGCGCTCCGACAGCCCCGCAGGAGAGTCATCGACCACGACCACCGGCCAGCCGCGCACCGCGGCGACGGCCTCGACCAGCAGGTCCGCGCGGCTGTAGTGCGGGATGACCACGCAGAGCGACCCGCGGGGGGCGCCCGTCACAGCCCCTCGTCGACCTGTCCCCCGGGCGGATCACGTCGCTCCAGCGTGATCGTGACGCCGCTGGTTCCGTCGGCGAGCACCACCGGGTTCTCCGCGTAGTAGCCGGTGGGATCCACCGGGCCGGGCCGCCCGTCCATGTCTTCGTCGTTGTAGGCCGAGAGCCAGATCGCCCCCACGGACTCGGGCACCTCCAGCTCGAACGGGCCGGGGGCTTCCAGGTTCTTCATGGTCACCACGCCGGGGCGCGCGCCGCCGAACTGGAGCTGGTCGCCGTCGAACACGTCGATGCGGATGCTTCCCTGGAACCAGTCCGGGAGCTCGACGGTGCCGGTGACCACGACGGTGGGGCCCTCGATGGGCGGCGGCTTGCGGTAGCCGCCATCGGGGGGCGGCTCGTCGGGCACCCCGGGCGTCGGATCCTCAGGGATGCCGGGGCCGGGCTCACCGACCTCGCCCTTCGGCGGCGCGCCGGGCTCGCCGGGGGGCGGCTCGCCGGGCTCACCGGGGGGCGGCTCGCCGGGCACGCCCTCCACGTGCACCTTGGCGTCGGGGTTACCGCCGCTGGCGTCGTCGTCGAGGATGGAGCGGCGGCGGTTGTTGCCGGTCGCGGGCTCGGGCTCTCCGGCGTCAGCGTCAGCGCCAGCGCCGGCGCTGGCGGACGCGCCGGTGTTCTGGCGTGCGGCCTCCAATACCGGATCTTCACCACAGGCGGACAGCGTCAACAGGATCAGCAACGTCGCAGACATCGCTCCATTATATTCTGATACTCTCCGGCCATGCGGCGTCTGCTGGAAATCATTCGGGTCGCGCTCTCAGCGCCCATCGTCTTGATGGTGCTCAAGGTCTACATCCCGGTGCTGTTCCCGCTGACCTTCTTGATCGCGCTGACAGCGCTCAAGTTGGACGGATTCCTCGGGATTGAGAGCTTCCTCCCCTCCCCCGCGAACTTCGGGATCGCCGCGGTGAGCTTCACGGTGGGCGCGCTCTACTGGGTGTGGGTCTACTACCAGCTCGTCTCCGAGGGGAAGGGCTCGCCCTCACCCACCGCGGGCCGCACTCAACAGCTTGTAAAGACCGGTATCTATGCCTACTGTCGAAACCCCTCGATTCATGGCAAGCTGCTGGGTGTGCTCGCTGTCGGGTTCGCGCTGAACTCGTTCGCCTTCTGCTGCATCCTGATCCCCGCGCTGGTCGCCGTCTCGCTCGCCGAGAAGGTCGTGCGCCAGGAGCCGCAGCTGGTCGACATCTTCGGCGACGAGTACCTCCAGTACCAACAACGGGTCCCTCTCTTCATCCCCTGGGGCATCATCTTCCCCTCCAAGAAGTGGACCGAACCTTCCTGATTGATCCGAGGCCAATATGGACATCACGCTGATCAACCCCCCTGAGCAGATGCGCGTCTGGGCCGGTATCCCCAAGGCCATGGCTTACGGGGTCTACTGCTTCCCGCCGCTGGGGCTGATGTACATCCAGGCGGCCGTGGAGAAGCGGACCAAGTGGAAGGCCGAGATCTACGACCCGGTCGTAGACAACCTGGACTACCCGGACTTCGAGCAGCAGCTCAAGCGCTACCCGCTGGACCTCGTCGGCATCAGCACCTTCACGCACTCGCTGCCCGACGTCCAGATGACGGTCAACATCGTCCGCAAGCTCAACCCCAACGCCAAGATCGTGCTCGGCGGTCCCCACTGCGCGATGTTCCCGGAGTACGCCGCCCAGCTCCCCAACATCGACGCCATCATCACCGGCGACGGCGAGGACGCCTTCGTCGAGATGGCCGAGGCCTACGACGCGGGCAGGGACTTCGAGGGCATCAAGGGCGTGTGGTTCCGCCCGGACCCCAACAAGCCCGAGCTGGTCAAGAACCTCGAGCGCCCCTCCACCAAGCGCCTGGACTCCTACCCCTGGCCGGACCGCAGCCGCACCCGCTACCGGGACTACTACCTCCCCGGCACCAAGCAGCCGCTCGTCACCACCGCCATCACCTCCCGGGGCTGCCCTCACTCCTGCCCGTTCTGCCTGACCTACAAGAAGCAGTACCGCATCCGGGCCATCGACAGCATCCTGGACGAGCTGGAGCACTGCGCCTCGCTGGGCATCACCGAGACCCACTTCATCGACGACCTGTTCACCCCCAACTCACAGTGGGTGCTCAAGTTCTGCGACGCCATCGAGCGCCGCGGCCTGAAGTTCAACTGGGGCTATAAGACCACCATCGCCGGTACGACCCGCGAGCAGATCCGACGCTGCGCCGAGACCGGCTGCACCAAGATCCACTTCGGCGTCGAGAGCGCCAACAACGAGGGCCTGGACGTCCTCGGCAAGCACTGCGACACCGACGACGTGCACCGCGTCTTCCGCTGGTGTCGTGAGGAGGGCGTGCGCAGCGTCGCCTACATCATGCTGGCCGGCCCCCACGAGCGCACGATGGGTGACGCCATCGACAACCTGGACGAGATGCTCAAGCTGGACGCCGACTACGCGGTGTTCGCGGTCTTCTCGCCCTACCCCGGCACCGACTCCTTCGAGGAGGGCGCCAAGAAGGGCCTCTACGCCGCGGACTGCTGGGACCGCCTGATGAAGGATCCGCTCTGCGGCGTCGAGGTGCCCGCGAGCTGGGAGGAGCACCTGAACCGCGACGAGATCTTGGAGCTGCTCAAGATCGCGCACCGCAAGTTCTACTTCCGGCCCAAGTTCATCGCGCGCACGGCGGCCAACCTCGCCAGCGTCTCCGAGTTCAAGCGGCTGGCGGGCGGCGCGCTCTCCATCCTCAAGCTCGAGCTGCTCAACGCCAAGAGCCGCACCGCGCCGGTGTAGCGCTTGTCGATTCGACGACTCACGACAGGGCTGGTCCTCCTCGGGCTGGCCCTGTCCTGCTCTGTCCTCGCCGGAGAGGCGACTGACGCGACTGAAGCAGATGAGGCCGGCTGGCTGCACAGCCTGCAGCGCTTTCAGTGGCAGGCCCGAGATGCCCGGGAGGCCGCCGGCGCCGCCGCGGTCAGCGCGGCGCTGACGGCGGAGGCGGGTCGCCCCGCTGGGATGAGCGCCCTTCGCGGTGATGTGGCGCTGCTGGATCGACACCTGACCCGGCTGCAGCGGCGACACAACGAGCTGAAGGCGCTGCCGCTCCCCCAGGATGCTCCGCAGAACCCCTGAGAGAGGGTTGGGGAAGTGCTCCTGTCGCTTCCGCGCATGGCGCCCCAGCACCTACCCGCCCCCTGCGAGATCGGGTTCTCCGAGCTGCGGCTGGCGCACGCCTGATCCGCGTCTCAGCGGCGGCGCAGGCTCCAGCCGAGGCCCAGCATCGGGGCCAGCAGGAGCAGCAGACCGCGGTGGTTGCTGCGCTGGGTGGTGCCGCCCTCGTGGAGCTCGATCTCAGTGTTCGCCTTCTGCTCGCCAGCGTCCACCACCAGGAAGGGATCCGTGGTGTGGTCCGCGGCGAGGGTCAGGGTGTCGAAGCGGGTGAGCCAGCGGGCGCCGTAGTCGTAGGAGTAGGTCAGCGCGTAGGAGGCCTCGTCCGCGCTCAGGTCGCGCAGAGCGTCCTGGTAGATCACCTCGGCGTCGGCGTCGATGTCGCCGGAGAGCTTGGGCAGGGTGCCCTCGGTCCAGCCCTCGCTGATGCGCGCCCGCTGGTCGCCGATCACGTAGAGGGTCGTGCGCTGCTCGACCGCGCCGGCGGAGCGGGCCATGCGCGCGGGGAAGGCCATGTCGCCTGTGTAGGTGAGCGTCACGGGCGGCAGCTCGCGGCCGTCCTCGTAGGTCTCCGCCTCGTCCACGGCGACGCCCAGAGCGGCGAACTGCCAGCCGTCGGTGATGTAGGCCTCCAGGTCGTCCTCGGAGCCGCCCACGGACCAGCCGTTGTCATCGAGCCACTGGAGCAGCTCCGACGCGTCGGTGGCCTCCAGCAGGACGTAGTCGTAGGTGCCGGTGAAGCCCTCGGCCAGCACATCGACGCCGTTGCCCGCGCGGTCGGAGGCGGTGTCCGAGAGGTTGAGGGCGTCGCCGCTCTTGGCGCCGCCGCAGCCGCAGCCGTCCGAGGAGTCGGACACCGACTCGTAGTAGCGCTCGACGATGGGCTGGCTCGCGTCGCGCACGTCGTCGAACAGGTCGAGGTCGCCGTCCTCCAGCGCGGTGACCTCACCGGGCACGGGGATGATCCAGCCGAAGTCGGGGCTGTCGCCCTCGTAGACCGCCCGGTAGTGCACCTTGATCGCGTCGCCGTCGAGCTGCTCCAGGATGACCTCCTGGGTGTCGGACTCAGCGAGCATGCCCGTCTCGTGGAAGATGCCGGCGCAGGCGCTGGCGTCAGGGGTCAGCGCGGCGGCCATCAGGACGATCGAGAGCATCAGGGTCTCCAGTGTGGGTAGTGCACCTCACAATGCAATCACCGTACCAACCACGTCGATCCGCTGCGAGCGCGGATCGGACGATCGGTCGCGGCTAAGACGACGCGGAGACCGTGACGCACGAGTCGCGGATCGACCGGCCGCGATGTCGCCCCCGCGTACGTCAATACAGTAGACTCCGGAGCCCCCATGTCACTGCTGCCGCTCACCGCCGCGCTGCTCGCCCCCGCCGTCGCGGGTGATCTGCCGCTGCCGGAGGTGCGTGATCCCACTGGCGCGACGGCGCCGCGGCTGAAGATGCCGTGAAGCGCAAGACCATCGCGCTGCTGCTGGCGCTGTACTTCGTGCAGGGCCTGCCCTTCGGCTTCCAGGCCGTGGCGCTGCCGGTCTATCTGCGGCAGCAGGGCGCCTCGCTGGCGGAGATCGGCCTCGTCGGGGTGCTGGCGGCGCCCTGGATGCTCAAGATGCTGTGGGCGCCGCTGGTGGACCGCTACCACTGGCCGCGCCTGGGTCGACGACGCTCCTGGATCCTCCCGGCCCAGGCGGGCCTCGCCCTGAGCTGCGCGGCCGCCGCCGCGGTCGGCGGGACCAACCTCACGCTGCTGCTGGGGCTGGGCAACGCGGCCCAGGTCGTCGGCTTCAAGTTCGGCATGCTCACCGGCGGGGGGCTGCTCGTCTGGATGAGCCAATGGATCGGCTGGTGGACGCGGGCTTCGAGGCGGCACAGATCGGCCTGTGGGTGGGCACCTGGGGCATGGTGTTCTCGCTGGCGGGCTCGCTGGCCGGGGGCCTCCTCGCGAGCCGGGTGTCGCTGCTGAGCGGCTTTGTGGCCGAGCGCCTGGGCTACGCGGGGGTGTTAGGGCTGGGCGCGGCGCTGGCGGTGGCCTTCCTGGCGCTGCTTCTACCCCTGCGATCCCAGGGCGTTGTACGGCGGGACAGCGGCCCGGTGTAGCGGTGGTAGTATTTGGGGGTGGCAAATCCAGTCCCCTGTCCGAGCTGCGTTCGCCTGAACGCCGCGCATCGAACCACCTGCCTCTACTGCGGCGCGGAGATGCCGGATCCCGAGCCGCGCGCGACCCGCGCGCGGCGAGACGTCCCGGCGAACCTGGACCTGCTGATCCGCAAGGCGCTCAAGGGCGGCGACACCCGCCAGCTTGAGAGCGCGCTGGCGGACACCGTCGGCGAGGCGCCGCCGCCGAAGCGCGCCCCCGACCGCGCGGCGACGGATCCCCACAAGCCCGGCGCTGGCGAGGTCATCGTGCCCAGCGGGGCGTCCGAGCCGACGCCGGCCTTCGCGGTGCCGAGCGATCTCCAGGCCGAGGAGGAGGATCCGCCCACGGATGAGCTCGCTCCCCCGACGAGCGCGCCAGCGGACGCCCACCACGAGCACACCCCGCTCGATCCGATCGCCGCGATGCTGGCGCTCTGGGACCAGGCCGACCGCGCCCTCTCGCGCCTCCGGGAGGGCGACCACCAGTCCGCCCACGAGGCGCTGGACGAGGTGCTCGCCGCCGCCGCCGCCGCGCGAGCCGCCCTGCCCGATCGGGACACCTGGGCGGTGCAGCTCCCCAACTACACCAAGCCGTACGGCCTCATCATCGAGGGCCTCGGCGGACCGGACCGGGCCGAGGCGCTGGCCGAGGCCCTGTACCTCGACCTCGCGACCGCCCGACTGAACGCCGTCTCGCAGTGGAGCCGCACGGCCCTGCGCGGCGACGATCGGGAGGCGCTGGAGCGCATGGCCGCCCGCGCCAACGCGGGCGGCATCCAGGCGACCGTGACGAACCGCGACGCGCTGCTGAACGCGCCCACGGCGCTGTGGGTGGTGGGCCGACTCTCCGACGGGCGCTGGTCGGTCTGCGATCAGGCGCCGGAGCGGGCCGACCCGGACGCGGTCCGCATGGTGGGCCAGCACGAGGTCACGAGCGATGACTTCACCCTCGCGGTGCCCGGCGACGTGGTGATCCGCCGCTACAAGGAGCGCGGGGGCGGGCGCTGGTCACGCGGCGACAGCTCGGTGTCCGAGCTGCCGGAGCGCCGGGTGAGCGTGCTGGATCTCTACGGCAGCGGCCCGCCGCTGCGGCTGGTGGTGGGGGTGACCCACTTCGACGAGCTGCCGGGGCACGAGCCCACGAGCGCGACCCGCTCCCTGAAGAACCTGGTGGGACGGCTGGCGGAGACCTGGCCGGGCATCCGCGTCGAGGGGCGTCGGATCTGCGCGCCCTTCAAGACCGGCCGCCTCGCCGAGGGCGAGCAGCGCGCCGAGGTCAGCGGCTGGCCGCTCTGGGAGGAGCACAGCCGCGCCTGCTGGCTCCTCCACTCCAGCGCGGTCCACGACATCGGACAATGATTGATGCTGACCCCGACCGCGATACTCACTCTGCTCGGCTTCGTGGTCCTGTTCGGGGCGCTGTCCCGGCCGCTCTCCGACTCCTGGATCAGCGCGCCCATGGTCTTCACGGGCTTCGGGCTCGCGGTCGGTGACCTGGGGCTCGGGCTCGTCAGCTTCGAGCCCACCGACGGGACGCTGCACGCGCTCGCCGAGCTGACGCTCGTGGTCGTGCTGTTCACCGACGCCAGCCGCATCGACCTCCGCCACCTCCGTCAGCGCTGGAGCCTGCCGGCGCGGCTGCTGGGGCTCGGCATGCCGCTGTCCATCCTCCTGGGCACGGGCGCGGGGCTCCTCCTCTTCCCCCAGCTCGGGCTGTGGGAGGTCGCGGCGCTGGCGGCGATCCTGGCGCCGACCGACGCCGCGCTGGGGCAGGCGGTGGTGAGCGCGGAGGAGGTGCCGGAGCCGGTGCGGGAGGCTCTGACGGTCGAGGGCGGGCTGAACGATGGCATCGCCGTCCCCATCATCCTGGTCTTCCTGGCGCTCGCCGGGGCGGCGCACAGCGAGCACTCCGGGGCCGGGGGGTGGCTCACCTTCTGGATCCAGCAGGTCACGCTGGGGCCGCTGGGCGGCGTGGTGATCGGCGGCGGCGGCGGGGCGCTGCTGTCCCTCGCGGCGGCCCGGGGCTTCACGCTGCCGGCCTTTGAGCGCCTCGCCGGGCTGGCGCTGGCGGCGCTGTGCTTCTTCGGGGCGGATCATATCGGCGGGAACGGGCTGATCGCGGCCTTTGTCGGCGGCGCCGTCTTCGGCCGGACCGCCCCCAACGTCTCCCACCATGTGCACACCTTCATGGAGACGGAGGGCCAGCTCCTGATGATGATGGTGTTCGTCCTCCTCGGCTGCGCGCTGGCCGGGCCGGCGCTGCTGGAGCTGCGCTGGCAGACCGTCATCTACGCGCTCCTGTCGCTCACCCTGGTCCGCATGATCCCCGTCGCGCTCGCGGCGCTGGGCTGCGCCCGGCCCTTCGCTCAGGTGATGTTCATGGGCTGGTTCGGGCCGCGGGGGCTGGCGTCGCTGCTGTTCGGGCTGCTGCTGCTGGAGCACGAGACCCTGACGGACGCCGATCCGATGTTCCAGATCGTGGTGTTCACCGTGCTCGCCAGCGTGGCGCTACACGGCGTCACGGCCCGGGTGGGGGTCCGGGCGCTGGGGCGGAGCAACGCGAAGACGCTTGCAAACACGACCGGTCGTGCTTAAACATAGTCCATGACATCTGGAGCACGATCCATGAGCAAGGGCGAGGAGACACGGCGGACCATCCTCCGGCAGGCGCTGGAGCTGTCCAGCGAGGTCGGGCTGGAGGGCCTGAGCTTCGGGGTGCTCGCCCGGCGGGCGAAGATGTCCAAGAGCGGCCTGTACGCCCACTTCGACACCAAGGAGATGCTGCAGTGTCAGGTGCTGGACGCCGCCGCCGCGCGGTTCATCGACGTGGTGCTGTCCCCCGCGCTGAAGCAGCCCCGCGGCCTGCCCCGGGTGCGCACGCTCTTCGCCCAGTGGCTGAAGTGGGAGCGCGAGGAGCTCGCTGGTGGCTGCCCGTTCGTGGCCGCGGCGGCCGAGTTCGATGACCGCCCCGGCGCCGTCCGCGATCACCTCGCCGGGCACCTGCTGGACATGCTGAGCGCCGTCGCCCGGGCGGCGCAGATCGCCGTCCAGGAGGGGCACTTCCGCGCCGATCTCGATCCGGAGCAGTTCGCCTACGAGCTGTGGGCGGTGCTGCTCGCCTATCACCAGTACCAGCGCCTGCTCGACAAGGCCGACGCGGGCGCCCGCGCCCAGGCCGGCTTCGAGGGCCTCGTCCGCGCCGCCTCGGCCTAGCCCCTCAAACCAGCCCCTCAACCTGGGAGCCTCGGGGCCCATCGGCCCGCCGCGCGCTCACCTGCAACCTCACTGGAGCCTTCAATGAACTTTAAAAGCACGATCGGTCGTATTGTTACTTCTATCTCTCCGGTGCTGGCGCGGCTCGCCCCAGGGCTGTCTGCCCGGCTGCTGGCGCGGCTGTTCACGACGCCGCTGGGCAAGCCGGTCTCCAAGCGGGACGTCGAGCGCATGGCCGCCGCCAACCGGACGATGGTGCAGTTCGACGATCGCCGCGCCATCCCGATCTACTCCTGGGGAGAGGGGCCGGTGGCGCTGCTGGTGCACGGCTGGTCGGGGCGGGCCAGCCAGCTCTCCCTCTACGCGGCGCCCCTGGTGGCCCGGGGCTACAAGGTGGTCGCCTTCGACGCGCCGGCCCACGGCGAGGCGGACGGGCGGCGCTCCTCCCTGCCCGAGCTGGCGGCGGCGGTCCAGCATGTCGCTGAGCTGGTGGGCCCGGTGACGGCGATCCTGGCGCACTCCCTGGGCTCGGCCTCCACCACCCTCGCCCTGTCGCGGGGGGTGTCCGCGCAGCGCGTGGTCTACCTGGCCCCGCCTGAGGATCTGCCGGGCTATCTGGCCCGGCTGGCGGGCTCCCTGGGCCTCCCCCCCGAGACCGCCGCCCGCGCTCAGGCGCTGCTGGAGGGACGCTTCGGTGTGCCCTTCGAGGAGGCCCGCGGCGGCTACCTGGCGCCGTCGATGACCGCCCCGCTGCTCGCCTTCCACGATCGGGACGACCGGGAGGTGCCCTGCGCCGAGGGCGCGCGGCTGGCCGAGCGCTGGGATGGCGCGCGGCTGATTGAGACCCGGGGCCTGGGTCACCACCGCATCGTGCGCGACCCGGCCGTGGTGGACGCGGCGCTCGACTTCCTGGCCGAGCCGCTCAGTCAGGTGCGCGTCGAGCGCAGCGCGTAGAGGCTGGCGGTCAACAGCGCGATGGCGCCAGCCTGGTGCGCCGCCCCCAACCAGACCGGCACCGCCAGCAGCAGCGCCGAGATGCCCAACCCGAGCTGGGCCAGCGCGGCGACCGCCAGCAGATCCAGGGCGCGGCGCAGCTCGGGCGCCCTGGCGCGCCCCCAACCCCACAGCGCCAGCGCCGCCGCGGTGGTCGTCATCGCCAGCGCCCGGTGGTCGAACTGGGCGGTGATGGGGTTCTCGAACAGGTTCCGAAGCCACGGATCCATGCCCCACAGCCCCGGCGGTATCAGGTGGCCATTCATCAGCGGGAAGGTGTTGAAGAACCGGCCGGCGTTCAGGCCCGCCACGAAGCCACCCGACGCGATAGTGAGCGCCACCAGGGCGGTGAGCGCCACCAGGGGGCGTCGCAGCCGCGCGGCCCCCGGGGTCGGCTCGCGGCGTATCAGCAGCCCCAGCGCCAGCCACAGCAGGTAGCTGTAGATCACCAACGCCAGGCCCAGGTGCAGCACCAGTCGATACTGGCTGACGTCCGTGCGCTCCCCAAAGCCGCTCGACACCATGTACCAGCCCACGGCCCCCTGGAGCGCGCCCAGCCCCATCGCGATCCACAGCGGAGCCTTCAGGTGATCGGGGACGCGTCGGCGGAGCAGAAACCAGGCAAAGGGCAGGGCGTAGACAGCCCCGATGAGCCGCCCCCAGAGGCGGTGGATGTACTCCCACCAGAAGATGGACTGGAACTGCTCCAGCGTCATGCCGTCGTTGTGCTCGCGGTACTCGTCGATGGTCTGATAGATGGCGAACAGCCGCCGCCACTCCGCCTCGCTGGTCGGCGGCATCGCGCCGCGGATCGGCGCCCACTCCATGATGGAGAGCCCCGACTCCGTCAGCCTGGTGACGGCGCCGATCACCGCCATGGCGTAGATCATGCCGCAGCAGACCAGCAGCCACGCGGCGATCGCTCGCCGGGATTTTTCGGGGGGCTCGATCATCTCTCCTCCAAACAGCGCCCCAGCGCGGCCGCCGGGAGCGTAGCGCCTGGTTCCTGCTGGGGCTACCCTCGTCGCCTCGTTCAGCGCCGCGATGTTCACGGGCCGGGTGGCGGTCTCAAGATGGCGTGGATGCGGTCGCGGCGCACGAAGACGGCGGTGTAGCCCTCGGCGTCGACGGGGCCCTTGATCAGCTCGTACTGCTCATGAAAGGCGTCCGAGTTCAGCAGCACGCGGTCACCGGGCAGCGCGGACGCCTCCCAGATCTGGCGCAGGGTCTCGGTGGGCGGCGGGGCCTCGAAGACCCTCGGCAGACCGATGAACACCAGCTCCGGGGCCTGCGCCATCACATAGTCCGGGTCGGACTTCTGGTGCCCGCGGGCGGCCTCCGAGCGCTCGGCGTGGGCGATGTGCTCGTCGTTCAGCCCCAGCATGTCGATCGTCACGAAGCCCGTGCGGTAGGGGATGACCCCGGCGACGTTGGTGGCCACCGTGGTCTCCGGCGGCAGCGCGTCCACCATCCACGCGGCGATGCGCTCGAAGTCCCAGGTCACCTCCGCCTTGATGCGGACCCGCTCCCAGTCGCTCACCCCCGACGGGTGCGGCCCCATGAACGACGGCGGCGTCACCCGCGGCGCGTACACCGAGAGCCCCATCAGCAACGCCGTCGCCACCGCCGGCACCTTCGGCCCCTCGCGCGCCGCCAGCGCCTGCAGGAACCAGCCCACCCCGATGGCCGTCAGCGGCACGACCGGGATCAAGAAGCGATGCAGCGGGAACTGATCGCCGCCCACCCAGGCGGTCGCCGCCAGCACCAGCCCCGTCATGGCCAGGAGCGGCAGCGCCCGGCGCTCCGCCCGCGCGGCGCCGACGAGGCCCAGCAGCCCCAGCAGCCCCAGGTGCATCCAGAGGAAGCCCTCGACGTGTCGCGCCCCCACCAGCAGGTCATCCGACCCGCCGATCTTGGCGTAGTACGTGTTGGGGAAGGGGTAGCCGAAGTGCCGCCAGCGCCACGCAAACCACGCCCCGTAGACCGCCGCGAAGGCCGCGCCGACGAACAGCGTGCGCCGCCACCCCCGCCGCCGTAGCCCCAGCGCGATGAGCGCCGGGGCGTAGAGCATGCCCTCCGGGCGACACAGCGCCGCCAGGATCGCCACCGCCGCCAGCCCGACGTCGCCGCGCCTGGAGTCGCTGAAGGCCGACAGCAGCACCCCGCCGCTCAGGAGGAGCCCGAACAGCGTCGACTCCATGCCGGTGACCGCGTAGGAGGCGAGCGAGGCGTTGGCCGCCGCGAGCAGCGTCGCCGCGAACGCCCAGGGCGCATTCAGCAGCCGCCGCGCCAGGGCCCAGGTGACCGCGATCACCCCCACGCCGGCCGCCGCCGACAGGAGCGGGCCCGCCGCCTGGAGATCGTCCACCACCAGCCGGGCCGCCGCCAGCACGAACACCCAGAGCGCGCTGGTGAAGCCCTCCACCGGCTGCCCCGGGTTGAAGACGAGGCCCAGCCCCGACGCGAGGTTCTCCGCGTAGCGGTAGGAGATGAACGCGTCCTCGAAGATGGGCGGGTAGCGCGAGGCGTGGGCCAGGAACACCGCGATCGCCGCGGGCAGGGCGTAGGCGGTCAGGCGCGGCGTGGGCTCAGTCGGCGTGGGCTCAGTCATCGGCGCCCGACTGTTCCATAAACAGCGCCTCCAGCGCAAAGACGTGGGGGTCGTCCAGCCCCATGCCCCGCAGCGCCTCCGCCAGCCGCAGCAGGTACTCGTCGTTGGCCCCGCTGGGCCCCCGGCTGCGGCGGATCTGCGCGGCGATCGCCGCCAGCGGCGCCGGCCCCAGCCAGTTGGGGTTCTCGGGCGTGGCCATGTAGACCAGCCCCTCCCCGAAGGTCTCCCCCGAGCCGCCGGCCCCCGGCGCGTACAGCGGCAGGCGCAGCCGCTGGTAGCCGCCCTTCTCCCGGTGGTCCAGCGCCGCCAGGATGTCCGCCCGCCGCGAGGGCTCCGGCAGGAAGGCCGCCCCGACTGTCACCGCGCGCTCTCCCGGCGCGGGCACCAGCGTCACCACCCGCCCCGGCGCGCCGGGCACGCCCCGGTGATCCGTGGAGCCCTGCCAGAACCGCCTGCGCCAGCCCCGGATCTCCGCCGGGCGGCGCTCCACGAAGGGAAACGCGGGCCGCCACACCAGCGAGCCGTAACCAAAGATCCATGCGTCAGTCATCGAGAGCGATCCAATCACGTCGCGGGCACGTATCCCCATAAGAACCCTCCTCCTCCACCTCGGGGTATGCTGTGCGGGACCACACGGAGCACGTCGGGATGGAGAGCGGACCGCGACGTTTTGAGCTCCTGAGCGAGATCGGACGTGGCTCGTTTGGCGAGGTCTACCTCGCGCAGATGGTCTCCGTGGGCGGGTTCAAGAAGAAGGTGGCGCTCAAGATCCTCCGGGAGGACATCGAGGGCGCTGACGACGCCGCCCGACGCCTCCGGGACGAGGCCAGGCTCCTGGGCCGGCTGCGGCACCCCAACATCGTCCAGGTCGATGACCTCGTGCGGCTGGAGGGGCGCTGGGCTGTCTTGATGGAGCACATCGAGGGGCACGACCTCGTCGCCATCCTCACCGCGCTCGATCCCTCGGGCGAGGTGTTCCCCACGGTCGCGGCGCTTGAGGTGGTCGCCGCCATCGCGGACGCCCTGAGCGCGGCCTACAGCGGCCGCTCCTCCGACGGCACGCCCCTGCGCGTGGTGCACCGGGACATCAAGCCCTCCAACGTGCGCCTCACCGAGCGGGGCGAGGTGAAGGTGCTGGACTTCGGCATCGCCTGGGCCAGCTTCGACGACCGGGAGGCCGCCACCGGCACGGTGCGCTTCGGCTCGCTGCCCTACATGGCCCCCGAGCGGCTGCTGAGCGGCGTCGACCTGCCCGAGGGCGACATCTACTCGCTGGGCTGCATCCTCTACGAGATGATCGTCAAGACGCGCCTCGGCCGCGCGCCGCTCACCGAGCACGAGCACCTCGCGCAGAAGATGCAGGCCCAGGAGGCCGTGCGGCAGCTCCGCCCGGAAGCCCGCGGCGTCGACGCCCTGCTCGGCGAGATGCTGGCCTTCCACACCGAGGAGCGCCCCAGCGCGGGCCGGGTCGCCCGCCGCGCCCGGGATCTGGCCCGGGCCATCCACGGCGAGGATCTGCAGAGCTTCGCCCGGCGCTATGTGCCGCGAATCCACCACTGGGTCAAGACCGAGAGCCGCCCCGCCAGCGGCGTGCTCTCGGAGTCCAGCGCCGCCGTGTCCACCCTGGCCCTCGGCGGCGAGAACAAGCGGCCGTGGCTGCTGCCGGTGCTCACGGGGCTGCTGGGCGCGGCGGTGGCCGGGACGCTGATGACCTTGTACGTCGCGGACCTGACCGCCCCCCAGCACACCGCGTCCTCCTCGGCCCAGGCCCACCCCATCGAGCCGCCGGCGGACGAGGCCCTCGCCGGCGCGGACGGCGCCACGCCCGCGCTCGCGGGCTCCGACAGCGCGGCCCCGGGAGACGAGCCCCCGCGCGACGCGGCCCGCCCCCGCCAGGCCGACACCGGCGCCGACGTGAAGACGGCGCCCTCGACGAACGAGACGGAGAACAAGACAGAGAACACCGAAGCGACCCAAGAGCCCGCGACGCCCCCACCGACGGATGAGCACCACGGCCCCCCCGAGCGCCTCCGGGCCGTGAAGATCAGCGTGCCCGACGCCGCCGCCCTCACCGCGACCTGCGGCGACCGCTCGAGCCAGGGCACCACCACCGTGCTGCTGCGGGGCGTGCCCGCTGGCCGCTGCCTCATCCAGGCGACCTTCGGCGAGCAGAAGTACACCGCTGACGTCGCGGTGTACGACGCCGTGGGGCTCTCCTGCGCGCTGGAGGCGGGGGTCCTGGTGTGCAGCTGATGCTGCTCCTGTTCGCGGGCGCCGCGCTGGCGGGCGGGAGCCTGGTGCAGATGGACGACCGCTCCGCGGCGCTCCCCACCGCGCTGGCGGACGACGGCGCCTGGGCCCTGCTGAGCCGCGACGACGTCTTCCCCAACGCGGGCTGGTCCGACGCGGACGAGCGCGCCATCCAGCGCCTCGCCAGCGAGCTGGAGGCGGTGAAGCCGCTCATCCATGAGCTGGACGGCGAGCAGGTGATCATGCAGCGGCTGGAGGCCGCCATCCGCCCGGTGACGACTCTGCGAGGGGCGTCGGATCGAGAGCTCCTCTACGCCGCGCTGGCCTTCCAGGGCTTCGCGGTGCAGCGCTACTTCCAGGATGAGCTGGCGACCGATCCGCTCGCGGCGGACTGGCGGGTGACGCTGGGGGAGGCGCGGGTGCGCCCCTGGGTGGCGGCGGCGGCGCTGGCGCCCGCGACCGTCCCCGATGAGACGCACATCGCCGAGGCCCCCGAGCGGGAGGCGCTGGAGGCGCTGCGGGTGTACATGGCGGCGCTGCCCGAGGCGACGATCCGCGCGTCGCTGCCGCCCGGCGCGGCGCTGGTGGTGGACGGGGTGCCGACACGAGACGGCGTCCAGGTGGTGCCGGGGGTCCATCGGATCGCGGTGACGCTCGGGGACCGCATCCTCCACCGTGAAGTGCTGGAGGTGGCCGCAGGTGCGTCGACGATGGTCACGCTGGGTGTCGATCCCGCGACGCTGGCGTCGCTGACGACGAAGATGGCGGAGGGTGAGGGGTTGATCCTCCTGGAGGCGTCAGTCCAGAGCACGCTCTCGGAGCTGCGGGCGCCGGTGCATCTCGCGGTGGGGGCGTCGGGGGATGTGATGCTGTACCGCCTGCAGGGGGCGGCGGCGGAGCGGCTGGTGGAGGCGTCGGCGGACGCGCCGGCGGACTCGGCTTGGAGCCTGCACGGCGGGCTGGGCGCGGGCTGGGTGCATGATGAGGACTGGTATCTGGAGAACGCGGCGGACGGCGCGACGGATGACTTCAGCACGTCGAACGCGGTGGTGCCGGCGCTGTCGCTGCGGATCGAGCGTGAGGGGGTGGTGACTGTTGGCGCGGGTGTGGATGTGGTGGTGCCGCTGGGGCAGTACCAGAAGCTGCCGGTGAGCGGGGGGGACGCGCGCGGGCGGTTCTATCCGCACCTGTCGGCGGGGACGGGCTGGCTGCAGGCGACGGCGGGGTATCTGTATCCCTCGCAGATCGGGCTCGGCCTGCGGCCGCAGCTCCCGATCGGGGGTGGGTTCGAGCTGGCCGCGCAGGGTCTGTATGGGATCGGACTCACCCGGTATCGGGTGGGGCTGGAGGATGTGACCGCGTCGAATGTGATGGCGGGGTGGTTGGTGCTCGGATGGGGCGGGGGTCTGTAGTTCGAGGGGGACGAGCCCCCTGTGACCCCCCTCTCGCTAAGCCCCCACCTTCCTCCTCCTCCATTCAGAGCGACTCCGAGCGGCTGCTTCACAGCGACTCCAGCGGCGCCAATCGTGCCGAACGGCACGCGCCAACCGCGAAGAGGACCCTTTGAGGAACGCCGCATCCCAGCGTCTCACGCAAGAGGGTGTTGCAACGTCAGATGCTCGTCGCAAGACGGGTCCGCTCGAACGTCAGCGCTCCTGCGTCGCTGCCTCTGACGGTCTCCCCATCTCTCCTGGCCCCGTGCGGTGCGAGGGGACGAGCCCCCTGTGACCCCCCTCTCGCTAAGCCCCCACCTTCCGACAGACCGCGCCGAACGGCGCGCGCCAACCGCGAAGAGGACCCTTTGAGGATCGTGACGTCCCAGCGTCTCACGCAAGAGGGTGTTGCAACGTCAGATGCTCGTCGCAAGACGACATCAGGAAGCAAGACCTGCGGAAAACCTGGACGGTTCTCGCGACCAATCCGGGGCTGTTTCAGAGCACAAAATGAGAAGAACCGGCCATGTTTTCGCAACATGCAAACCCAGGTTGGCACGCCAGACGACTCGAGAGTCACAGCACAGGGGGGGAATTTTGACGAGGAGGAACGACGAGACTCAAAAGGGGGGGAAGCGCAGGTTCCCCCCAGCAAGCACAGGGCCAAAAACCCGCGAATCCGTCAAAGTGGCTGAAGACCCGCGCTGAGTGACACAAGCCACCTGCTGAAAACCCGCAGTCACTCACACACTCCCTGCGGCAGCCGTCCCCCCGCTGACCTCCACACGCCACGCGGCAGCCCAACCCAGCCCGTACCCAACCCAACTCTCTCCAGGTCCAGCCAGCCCACCCCCGGCGAGCCCGTGCCCGCCGGGCCCCACGCTGGCGGCTGCGAGACGGAACATGTCTGCGGCGCTTGGGGGGGCACGGTTGGGGCTGCCGCAGGGAGTGTGGAAGTCAGTGGGGGGGACGGCTGCCGCATGGATCGTGACGGTTAGTTCATCTCTTCAGCCACTTTGACGGATTCGCGGGTTTTTGGCCCTGTGCTTGCTGGGGGGAACCTGCGCTTCCCCCCCTTTTGAGTCTCCTCCTTCGTCGTCGTCAAAATTCCCCCCCTGTGCTGTGACTCTCGAGTCGTCTGGCGTGCCCACCTGGGTTTGCATCCATTGCGAAACCTGGCCGGTTTTACTGGATTCGTCCGGATGAATGGCACCTGGGCTCCGTCGAAAACCGTCCACGTGTTCGCAAGGTCTTGCCTCCTGATGTCGCCTTGCGGCGAGGCATCTGACGTCGCAACACCCTCTCGCCTGAGACGCTGGGACGTCGCGTTCCTCAACGGTACGTATTCGCAGTTGGCGCGCGCCATGCGGCGCGTTTGGGCGAAAGGTGAGGACTTATCGAGAGGGTGGAGATGCGGCGCGGTTGGGGAGAAGGTGCAGGCTCACCGAGAGGGCTCCAGCTTGATGCGGTTCCCCTGGTGACCATCCCTGAACGACGTGTAGCTCTCCGCCAGGGAGATCAGCAAGTAGCTCAATGATGGAGAGATGAAGTATCTACGGTGGCGTGGTTTGACCATAGTTATTCCACCCCCAACACACTGCCTGACCATTTTCCCGCAGCGCACAGGTCGAGTACGCTCCTCCACTCACATCTACATACTCCCCAACGGGAGACTCCAACACATAATCCTCAGCATATCCCCAACACTCAAGTTCCCC
>Ga0316204_10002714_pt1 | contig 38753 bp, 31 predicted proteins | sample 6monrhotite_MG_2_FD_205661 | JGI IMG/M metagenome (GOLD analysis project Ga0316204, IMG submission 205661) | Microbial mat bacterial communities from mineral coupon in-situ incubated in ocean water Damariscotta River, Maine, United States -... | ecosystem: Environmental > Aquatic > Marine >...
ATAACCGCAAGGCCCGGCTTCATAACAAAACTTGATAAGTTCGCCATCTGGGCATAAATCTTTTACCAGCTTTTTGATTGCCTCCGGTGTATTGGCTATTTCTCCAAAATAACGTGGTTTCCCTCCCATCGCATCGGATACCGCAACCGCTATGGTGTCTTTGTGTGTATCTAATCCAACGTATTTGCTAAACTCTCTCATGACCTATCCTCCTCAATTATGGCTCTGTGCCGTTTGTTTCCAACCTCAGCATAACCCACGTCGTTTGAGGTTGGATAGGTCAATACATAATGTCTAGGAAGGCGGTAAACCTTCTTGGCGGGAGACACATTAAACCTGGATTCCTCAGATGCGCTCAAACCGGATCAGGACTACGGGACTATCAGTGGCATGGGACAACCGAGAACATCCGAAAAGGCGCGCAATAATTCAACTTCAACAGGCGATATTTTCTGGTCCCGCAGGACACTGGCGGCACAGGCCTTTAGTAATTGCGGCTTGACCAGGGGCGTCAGCATTGCCAGTTTTTGCAGGGCGCGATCCAGCTCTGCAAGACTGATTTTATCTTTTGGCATTAATTGCAGCCCGCTGATCTCCAGCGTTTTTGTTGCCGCACTAAAGGCTGCGTCAATTTCATTGTAATCCTGCTGACCGGCATAGGCCAGTATCGAGAGGATCAGCTCAATTTCCTGCTTGAGCTGTTCGAGCTGGGAATAGCGTATTTTCGTGCGCGTCGGCTTGAAGAACTGCCCATCCAGATGGTTAAACAGAATCTTCTGTAACGACCATTCCAGCAGGTCGACCCTGGCATCCATGTCAATCAACGCGACCAGGTTGTCTCTAAAGGCCTGGTACTGATCGAGTGATAATTGTTTGAGTGCCGGGATGGCGATATCAATGATCGGCAGGCGGAATTTAACATCCAGGCCATCCATCTCTGCCAGAAGTTTGTGCGTTAACACCAAGACATCCGGGTCGGCATGCGCCTGCAAATGCGCCAATTGCCTGCCACGCACCACCTGTCCCGGATCAAGCACCAGGGAGTAAATAACGGCGCGGGCGCCATAGGGCTCACGGGCAGCCTCTTTGATGACCATGGACAACTCTGCCAGCAGCGAGCGGGCGTGATTGATGGTTTCCGGTTTTGGATTACCGATTTGATTAATCGCATTGGCGACATCGACCATCGCGGCACCGGTGACAACAGTGGCGACCTTATTGGCGAGCGCTTCGCGCGTCATGGTTTCTTTTTTGTCAGCCTCCCCCGCTTCCTGGGGTGAATCAGTTTTGTCGGAAGCATCAAATTTGCCATCCCACTGGGGATCGATGCGCAGGATGCGCTTGGCCAAAGGCGGATGCGTGGCGGCCAAGCCTTGCATGAAACCAGAAACGCCCTGGGCGAAAAAGGCATGGCTGACTTCGGGCGCACCGGGGTTTTCCACTTTTGAACCAAACTCCAGGCCGCCGATCCGCTTCAATGCGCCCGCTATTCCGTCCGGGTTGCGGGTAAACTGAACCGCCGAGGCATCCGCCAGGTATTCCCGTTGCCGACTCACCGCGGCCTTGATCAGGCCACCGAAAAAGGTACCGACAAAACCGATAACCATCAGTCCGATCGCCAGCGCCAGTATTGCGCCCGCGTTTTTACCGCTGCTGCGCCCGCGTCGCGAAAACGAAGCGGAATACAACAGATAGTAACCAATAATGCCAAGAATCAGGATGCCATTCAGCACGCCCATCAAACGGATGTTGAGCCGCATATCGCCATTAAAGATATGGCTGAACTCATGGGCAATGACGCCCTGCAGTTGCTCACGACTCAAATGATCGATCGTCCCCTGCGTCACCCCGATGACGGCATCACGTGGCGAGAAACCGGCCGCAAAGGCATTAATACCCGGCTCATCCGCAAGCAGATAAACCGGTGGTGGTGGCGTGCCGGAGGCAATGGCCATTTCCTCCACCACGTTAAGCAGTTTGCGCTGCTTCAGATCTTTAGTATTTTGCGGGATCAATTGCCCACCCAGCGCTTCGGCAACCACCTTGCCGCCCGCCGACAGGGCCATGATCTTGTAGAGACTGCCCACCAGCACCACGACAGCGACACCCGCGCTGACTGCGGCAAAGGTCTGCCAGTCCATCTGTTGCAGCAATGTCCTGCCGTCTTGCATTTGTTCGCTATTGATATAACCGAACACCCCCATGACCAGCAGGTTGACCATGATGATCAAGGCAATCACTGCCAGGCTAAACAGCAAGACAAGCTGGAAGGTATGTTTACGCACACGGTCTTGTGATTCAAAAAAATTCATTGCAAACGCCTCAATAAACAGCTGTGATTAAAATGAGACTTTTGGCGCCGCCTGTATGGCCGCGGTATCTTCAAACTCCAGCAAAGTCGCATCCTGCGCATGACCAAACCGTGCCGCAAAGAAGACCGGCGGGAACGTCTGCTTATAGGTGTTGTAGGCCATCACCATGTCGTTAAAGGCCTGGCGGGAGAAAGAGACCTTGTTCTCGGTGGAGATGAGTTCTTCGCTTAACTGCATCATGTTCTGATTGGCCTTGAGATCCGGATAGGCCTCCATCACCATGTTAAAGTTCATCAAGGCGCCGGCCAGTTTGCCTTCGGCACCGCTCAGGCCTTTTATCGCCTCGGCATTACCCGGATCGGCCGCCGCTGTTGACAACATATTTTGCGCCGTATTGCGCGCCTCAACCACCGCTTCCAGGGTTTCACGTTCATGCTTGATATAACCCTTCGCGGTCTCGATAAGATTGGGGATCAAATCGTAACGCCGTTTTAACTGCACCTCGATCTGGGCAAAGGCGTTTTCGTAGCGATTTTTCAGCGTCACCAGTTTATTAAATATCGCGATCACATAAAAAACGAGCAGTGCGATAACAACCAGAATGACGATTAATGTGGTATCCATATTTCTCTCCTTTTTCCAAATTGTCGCATCAGTATAGATGCGATCATCTTATACCTTAAACAAGCGAAGTAAACGAACCGGCCAAGCGCCCCGGCACGATACTGAATTACCGCTGCCACAGGATATGCGCGTCTTCCAGAGGAATCGCCACGTCATCGTGGTACGGTATCAATCGCGCCGTATAGTCCGCCGCCGGACGGGTAGCCGGCACCTCTGCACGATAGGCGTAGCCGTTTGCCGCGCCCACCAGTTGCCGCACCTGTGTCATCTCCACTCGCTCCGCCGCGGCATCACTCACGCCATTGGCATAGAGCTCGACTCGCACGACCACCGGGTCGAGGTCATCGAGATACACCTGAACTTCGAAGACGTGTTGCTCACCGGCAGTCTCTACTTTCATTTCGCCGAAACGTAACGCGATCCATTTTTGTGCCAGCGCGTGCCGACAATTCACAATCTGCAAACCGATCGCGCTTTGGTCGACACTCCGCTCTCGGTAGGCCGAAGCCGCCGGCAAATAATATTGCTCAGCGTATTCGCGCACCGCGCGGTTGCTGGAAAAGCGCGGCGCCAGGCGCGCCATGCTTTCCCGCATCCGCGCTACCCAGGCGGCGGGGATACCCTGCTCGTCGCGGGAATAGAACTCGGGAATCACCTCGTTTTCGAGCAGGTCATAGAGGGCTTCGGCTTCGATTGCATCCCAGGCGGGGTCGTCGCCATGTTCCTGACCATCCCCCAACGCCCAGCCCATCTCCGGCGTGTAGGCTTCCGCCCACCAGCCGTCCAGTTCCGACAGATTGATGCCGCCATTGACCAGCACCTTCATACCACTGGTGCCACTCGCCTCCCACGGCCGGCGCGGCGTATTGAGCCAGACATCCACGCCCTGCACCAATTGCCCGGCCAAATGCATGTCGTAGTCACTGAGGAAGATCACATGACCGCTCACCTCGGGCCGCCGGATGAAATGCACCCATTGCTGAATCAGCGCCTGCCCCGCCCTGTCCGCGGGATGGGCCTTGCCCGCCATGATGAGCTGCACCGGACGTTGCGGATTGGTCAGCAGGCGCAGCAGCCGCTCCGGGTCGTGCAGCAGCAGATTCGGTCGCTTGTAGGTAGCAAAACGGCGGGCGAAGCCCAGCGTCAAGGTATTGCAATCACACCTATGCTTCGCACTCTCTACCTCTTCGTGCGGCGCGCCGGAGGCGGCCAGTTGCCGGGACAAGCGCTCGCGGGCATAGTCAAGCAGCGCTATGCTGGCAGCCGTGCGAAATTGCCAGAGCCTGGGGTCGGGGATGGCGCGAATGTGTTGTTCATGGGCTTCCATCGTCCCCAGCCAGCGATCCTTACCACAGGCTTGCGTCCACAGATCATCAGCGGCCGCCGAGTCCCAGGTCGGCACATGAATGCCATTGGTGACGTGGCCGATCGGCACCTCGTCCACCGGCCAGCGCGGGAACAGCGGCCCAAACAACTGCCGGCTCACCTCGCCGTGCAGGCGGCTCACACCATTCACCGCCCCGCTACCGCGGATCGCCAGATAGGCCATGTTGAAAGGTTCCGAGGCGTCGTTCGGATTCCGACGGCCCAGGGCCAGCAGATCATGCAGGGTAATACCGAGCTGCGTGCGGGCATACCCACCCAGGCAGTGTTCGACTTGGGCCGGCGCGAACCGGTCGAAGCCGGCGGCCACCGCCGTGTGGGTCGTGAAGAGATTGCCCGCCCGGGTGACGGCCAGTGCGGCTTCAAAGGACTGCCCAGTGGCCTGCATGAAACTGCGCGCGCGTTCCAGCACCGCGAGCGCCGCGTGCCCTTCATTCAGGTGGCAGACCTCCGGCTCAATGCCAAGCGCGGCGAGCAGCCGCCAGCCGCCGATGCCGAGCACCAGCTCCTGCATCAAACGCATCTCCGGCCCGCCGCCGTACAGTTCGCTGGTGATCGCCCGGAACGGCGGATAGTTGGCCACATCGTTACTGTCCAGCAGGTACAGCTTCACCCGGCCCACTTGAACCTGCCAGGCGCGCAGCCAGATCGGATGCCCCGGCAGGTCGAGTTTCAGCCGCAACCACTCGCCATTGTCTTTACGTAACGGTACAACCGGCAACTGCCCTGGATCATTGTAGGGATAGAGGGCCTGTTGCGCGCCGTCCTGGTCGATCATCTGCCGAAAATAGCCTTGCTGGTAGAGCAGCCCCACGCCGATCACCGACACGCCCAGATCGCTGGCGGCCTTGAGTTGATCGCCCGCCACGTTACCCAGTCCGCCCGAGTAGATGGGCAGCGCTTCGCTCAACATGAATTCCATGCTGAAATAGGCAACACAGGTGAGCTGCGATTGCGGATGGGTTTGCTGAAACCACGCGGGCGCCTGCGCCGCATCGCGCCTGACCTGTACCAGATCGTCAATGTTTTTACGGAAAGCAGGATCGGCTAAAACACGTTGGAGTTTCTGCCGCGAGACCGTCTGCAGGACGGCCCAGGGATTATGCGTGAGTTCCCACAACACAGGATCCAACTGCCGCCACACCTGGTCGGTGGCATGATTCCACGCTGAACGCATATCCAGAGCTAGCTCGGCTAGCGCGTCGAATCCCTCAACGTCGGTGTGTAGCAGGCCGTAGAGCGGCTGGCTAACAGGTATTTTACTATTCATAAGTTCTCCTTTGTTTTTTAGACCAGGACCTGCGCCCGCTGGCAGACATTTTCCACACTGAATCCATATTCGCGCAGCATGTCTGACGCCGGCGCCGATGCGCCAAAGCGATCCACACAGAGCAGGTCGCCGCGACCCCCGAGGTGCCGAACGCGACCCGTTGCGTGGATACCGAGAAGTCAGGCACGTTGCTGTAGTAGGCCGTGATAAGTCTGGGCACATTGACATCGCTGGCGGGGCGAGTTTTCCTGCCATAGGGTTTAGTTTCATTGCGCTCAAGCCTCGCCCTTGTCGCGAACCAGTACGACCACGGCCCTGCCCGGCACGCAATAATCCATCGGCTGCAAGGGGCTTTCGTTGCCGGGTTCGAGAAAGTCGAATGGGCTTTCAAGACTGGTATCGACCACCCGCCGCCACACGTTTGTTGCGCCCTCCTGTATCTGAAATGTCAGTTCCTCCCAGTAGGTATTGATCATCACGTAGATGTCGATGTCTTGCTGCGATCCGCCGTGCAGCGCAAAGGCGAGGCTGTGGGAATCGTCTGCAAGGTCGGCGTCGTGACCTACGCCGTACCAACGCACATCCTCGCGCCAGAAGCGGCTCCTTGCCAGCGACGGATGCGCCTTGCGAAACGCGATCATCAGCTTGAAGAAGCGGAACATTTCCGGGTTTGCATCCAGCCGGTCCCAATCGATCCAACCCGTCTCGTTGTCCTGATTGTAAGGATTGTTGTTGCCGCTCTGGGTGTGCATGAACTCATCGCCGGCGCGGAACATGGGCGTGCCGTTCGACAGGAACAGCAGGCAACAGAAATTCTTGACCTGTTGCTTGCGCAGTTGCATGACGTCCGGCGGCACGCCCTCGTCGCCTTCCCAGCCGCAGTTCCAGCTATAGTTTTCATCGGCGCCGTCCGTGTTGCCGTGGCCATTGGGCCCGTTGCGCTTCTGGTTATAGGCAACCAGGTCATAGAGGGTGAAGCCGTCGTGCGAGGCGATATAATTGACACTCTGATGGGGGTGATAGGCATTCATTCGGTCGTCGGGAAACAGATCGTCACTGCCATACAGGCGGTGCATCAGACTCGGCACCATGCCAGGGTCACCCTTTACGACACGCCGCAGATCATCCCGGTATTTGCCGTTCCACTGGCAAGCCATGATCCCCGGAAACGCGCGGCCCAGTTGATACACCCCGGCGGCGTCCCACGGCTCGGCAATCAGGCGAAGTTGCGCCAGATCCGGGTCGGAGGCCATGTCGCTGAGCAGCGGCACGTCGTTGGCGTTGACCGAGCCGTCCGCTTTGCGGGTAAAAAGAGACGCGAGGTCAAAGCGAAATCCGTCGACGTGCATTTCCTTTGCCCAGTGGCGAGTGCTGTCCATGATCATCTTGCGGACGTAGCGGTTCGCCGTATTGAGCGTGTTGCCGGTACCGGAGAAATTTTCATAGGGTGCATCCGGACGATCCGCCATCAAATAGTAAGTGCTGTTGTCTATCCCCTTGTAGCTATAGACCGGGCCGTTGTGATCGCCCTCACCGGTGTGATTGTAGACAACATCGAGCACCACCTCGATATCCGCCTTGTGCAACGCCTTGATCATGTCGCGCACCTCGTTGTGCTGCGCCTTGACCGAGTGGTCGCAGAGATAACCAGGGTGGGGGGAGAAGAAGTTCAGCGGCATGTAGCCCCAGTAGTTGCCGTCGTCAGGGTCGTACTGGAACACCGGCATCAGCTCCACCACGGTAACGCCAAGGTCCTTCAAGTACGGGATTTTTTCGACCAGACCTGCAAACGTGCCGCGCGCCTTGTCCTTGACTCCGGAGTTGGGATTCTTGGTAAATCCTCCGACATGCAGCTCATAGATGACGGTGTCTGCCTCGTGACGGGGGGAACGGTCGCCTTGCCAGTCGAAGTGCTCGCTGTCGCCCGCAAGGACACCCAGGGGCGCCTTGCCCGCGTTCGATCCAGGCCGTGCAGCGGCGAGCCGGTCGAAAGCCGGGGGAAAGAACACCGACTTTGCATAAGGATCGAGCAAGATTTTATCGCGATCGAACCCGTGCCACTCGAACCGGCCATCGGGTGCGGGACCCTCGACACGGTATGCGTAGTAGGATGCGCCCTGCATCGACACAAACGGGAAGCGGCAATGCCAGACCCTGCCTGTTTTGTTCTTGAGGTAATCGAATTGATATTCAAATACGGGATTGACCACATCGCTCTCGGTATACAGCAACAACGTGACGCTGTCAGCATGTTTGGAGTAAAGCGCAAAGTTATAGGCACCCTCTTTTTCCATCTTGGTCGAGCCCAGCGGGAATGGCAGCCCTTCCGTCGCCGCCCACCGAAATGATGCTGTTTCTAGTAACGTCATGTTTGCTCCAATGTCATTTTTACTGTCGGCGATGACTGACTCTCGCGAAGCGCCAGGACATCTAAGGTGCTCCGGCCTTCGTAAGCAATGCGGTTTCCCCTACCTGAGTGCTAACTTTCATTCGCACTCCATCGCGGCTGTATATTTGCCCTGTGTAGCCGTGCTATTTAAGCGCGCTCGCTTATATAGCGCTTGCTGTGCAATCGACTTGTTCGCGGCCTCGCCGCGCCAAGCCTGGAGCACGGATGCCTGCAACGCGCGCCCATACGAAAAGCTCAAGACCCACGGTTGCTTCTCACCTATGGCGTTCAATGCATGAAGGTTGGCAGTGGCCGTTGCGTCGCTCTGACCACCGGAGAGGAAATTAATCCCGGGCACCGCTGCCGGCACCGTGCGCCGTAGGCAGATAAGTGTCGCTTGCGCCACTTGCTGTGGCGTGACTTGCTCGGGACATGTGCTGCCAGGCATCACCATGCTGGGTTTCAACAGCATGTACTCCAATACGACGCGTTGTTGGTGCAGTTCGTGAAACACCGCGTGCAGCACTTCCTCGGTGACGCGTGCACAAGTCGCAAGGCTGTGGTCGCCATCCATTAATACCTCGGGTTCGACAATCGGCACCACGCCCTGCGCCTGACAAATGGCCGCATAGCGCGCCAGTGCATGGGCATTGGCTGTAATCGCCTGCGGCGTTGGAATGTCCGCGCCAATATTAATCACCGCGCGCCACTTGGCAAAGCGCGCGCCCAGTTGTTGGTATTCGCTCAACCGTAGTGCCAGACCATCGAGGCCCTGCGTTACTTTTTCTTCGGGAAAACCGGGCAGCGAGATCGTGCCCTTATCCACCTTGATGCCGGGCACTATGCCCTGCGCTTGCAGTAACTTTACTAGCGGAACGCCTGCGACACTTTTCTGTATAAGGGTCTCCTCGAACAAGATGACGCCGCTGATATAATCGTTCAATCCCGGCGTGGAAAACAACAGATCACGGTAATCGCGTCGAGTCTCCTCGGTAGATGCCACGTTCACTCCCTTAAACCGTTTCGCGATGGTGCCATCGCTCTCGTCGGCGGCGAGAATTCCTTTACCCGGCGCCGTTAACTCGGCTACCGTCTTTGCTAGCTCTGGTGTGGATATCGACATAAAACCTCCCTCAGTGATTGGCGATCCGAGTGTTGAACTGCGGCGCTAAGCGCGGCGTGCTCGGTCAGCACAATGTCCGTGCGACCGGTGTGCTGTCCGCTGATCGACCAAGCGGTTTCACCATGCCGGACTAGATAGACCTTCGGAAGTACGCCGCTCATTTTGCGTTGACCTGGTTTGGAGGCTTTAGATTTCATGTTTTGTCGATTTTACTCCGGCACGGCGTGATCGCTACGGCCGCGGCCATAGCGCATCCATTTCTCGATTTCGACCACCACGAATACGATTGCCGCGACGCCGACGATTCGGAGCCACGACTCACCGCTAATTGGCGCGGTTTGGAAAAGTTTGTTCATCACCGGCGCATACGTGAAGAGTAGTTGCGTCGCCAGCATGGCCAGCGAACCAGCTATGACCCAGGGGTTGGAAAAGAAACCGATGGAGAAGAACGAGTGGTTCAGCGAGCGGCAGTTGAACAGGTAGGCCATCTGCACCAGCACGATGACGTTGATGACACAAGTGCGCGCCTCCGCGATGGTTTCACCCGCCACCTTCAACTCCCAGAAAAACAACCAGTACGCGCCGACCAGCATAACGAGCGACACCAGCCCGATGCGCATCGCGAGTGCCACGGTGAGCAGCGGTTTACGCGGGTCGCGCGGCGGGCGCTGCATGAGGCCGCGCTCCTTCGGCTCGAAGACCAGCATCAGGCCGAGCAGAATGGCCGTCGTCATATTCACCCAAAGGAGTTGTACGGGCAGCATGGGCAGCGTGGTGCCGAGCACAATGGCAGTGAGCAAGATGAGTGCTTCACCCGCGTTGGTGGGCAGCGTCCAGACGATAAACTTGGTCAGGTTGTCGAACACGCTCCGGCCTTCCTCGACTGCGGCCTCGATGCTGGCGAAGTTATCGTCGGTGAGCACCATGGCGGCGGCGCTCTTGGCCACATCGGTGCCGCTGATGCCCATGGCCACGCCGATGTTGGCTTGCTTGAGCGCGGGGGCGTCGTTCACGCCATCACCGGTCATCGCGACGACGTGTCCGCGCGATTGGAGCGCGCGCACCAGGCACAGCTTCTGTTCCGGGGCGACCCGAGCGAAGACCGCAGTGCGCTCAGCCACTTCAGGAAGTTCCGGGGCGGAAATCTTTTCCAGTTCGCGACCGGAGAGGGCGAGGAGCTTTCCGTGCGCTTCACGTCCCTTCAGCCCGATTTGCTCCGCGATGGCGCGTGCAGTGATGAGATGGTCGCCGGTAATCATCTTGACCGCGATGCCGGCCTCTTGGCATTTGCGCACGGCTTCGATGGCTTCGGGTCGCGGCGGGTCAATCATCCCTTGCAGACCGAGGAAGGTCAGTTCTGCGGCGACGTGACTGTGCTCAAGCTGCGCGTGGCCGGCATCAACGTGGCGGCGAACGAATGCGAGCACACGCAGCCCGCGCACGGCCATCGTTTCGACCGCGCGGCGGACGGCTTCCTTGTCGAGCGCCACCACGTTGCCTTGCTCGTCAAGCGCATCGGCACAGCGCTCAAGCAGGCGCTCCACCGCACCGACCTTGTAAATGACCCGGCCCGTCTGCGTGTCGTGGAGTGTGGCACGGAACATGTGCTCGGATTCGAATGGAATCTCGTCCACACGCGGCGACTCGCTGTGTGTGTCGGCAGAGACCAGCCCGCCCTTCTCGCCCGCGACCAGCAGCGCGGCTTCGGTTGGGTCGCCCTGCACCTTAAGCTGCCCATCATCGCTGCGAACCATTTGCGCGTCGTTGCTTAGCACACCGGCACGTAGGCATTCGGCAAGCGCGGGCTGTTCCAACATATTTACCACTGAACCGTCGAGATGGATTTCTCCCTTCGGTTCATAGCCCACACCGGTGACTTCGTAAAGTTTTCCGCCGGCGAAGATTTCGCGCACTGTCATCTTGTTTTCGGTGAGCGTGCCGGTCTTGTCCGAGCAAATGACCGTCGTGCTGCCGAGCGTTTCCACCGCGGGCAATTTGCGGATAATGGCACGGCGTTTGGCCATGCGTGAGACGCCGATGGCCAGCACGATGGTGACCGCGGCAGGCAGACCTTCGGGAATCGCGCCTACCGCGAGCGCGACGGCCGCCATGAAGGAGGCGGCAAGATCCTCGCCGCGTACCGCACCGATGGCCATAATCGCCGCCGCCAGCGCCAGAATCCCCCATAATAACAGCCGGCTCAAATGTGCGATTTTCTTGGTCAACGGCGTCGAGAGGTCAACCGCTTCCGAGATGAGTCGCGCGATGTGGCCTGCCTCCGTCTGGTCGGCGGTGGCCCACACGACCCCTTCACTCTGGCCCGCAGTGACGAGCGTGCCGGTGAAGGCAAGGTTCTTCCGGTCGCCCAGCACCGTGTCGAGCGCAAGTGGGTCAGGATGCTTGTGGACGGGCACGGACTCGCCCGTGAGCGCCGACTCGTCCACTTGCAGACTCCTGACATAGAACAGGCGCAGGTCGGCGGGCACCCGGTCGCCGGATTGCAACAGCACCACATCGCCGGGAACCAGTTGTTCGGAGTGGATGCGCTGTTTGCGGCCATTGCGGCGCACGGTGGTTTCGGTCGCGACCATCTGCGAAAGCGATTCGATGGCTTTTTCTGCCTTGGCCTCCTGCAGGAAACCGACGACGGCGTTAACCAACACGACAGCGAAGATGACGGAGGAATCCACCCATTCACCGAGCAGTGCCGTCACGACGACGGCGGCGAGCAGGATGTACACCAGCGGCTGGTTGAATTGCTGGAGAAACTTCAGCCATAACGACGTGCCACGGTGAGCCGTAATGCGGTTCAGGCCGAACTTTTCCTGGCGGCGTTTAACTTCTTCGGCAACCAGGCCGGTTTCCAAGTCGACGTCGAGCAGGCGCACGATTTCTTCGGCCTGCAACTGATGCCATGTGGAATTGCGTGGTTTTTTCAAGTTGTTACACCCCATTGCCAGTCGCGGATTTCCGGCATGTCCTGACCGTGCTTGTTGATGTATTGCTTGTGCTCGACCAGCTTGTCCTTTAGCTGCTGCTTCAGGTAGATGCCTTGGTCGCCGGTCTGCGGCAGGCGGTTGATGGCGTCCATGACCAGATGGAAGCGATCCAAATCGTTGAGCACCGTCATATCGAAGGGCGTGGTGATGGTGCCCTCTTCCTTGTAACCACGGACGTGGATATTGTGGTGGTTGGTGCGCCGGTAAGTAAGCCGGTGGATCAACCACGGGTAGGCGTGGTAGGCGAAAATCACCGGCTTGTCCTTGGTGAACAACTCATCGAAATCCATGTCGCTCAAGCCATGTGGATGCTCGCTGGGTGGCTGTAGCTTCATCAGGTCGACGACATTGACTACACGAATTTTCAGTTCGGGCAGATGCGCGCGCAGGATCGAGACGGCGGCCAGCGTCTCCAGCGTGGGTACGTCGCCACAGCAGACCATGACCACGTCGGGCGCAACGCCCTGATCGTTGCTGGCCCACTGCCAGATGCCGATACCTGCGGTGCAGTGTTTGACGGCGTCGTCCATCGTCAGCCACTGCGGCGCCGGATGTTTGCCGGCGACCACGACATTGACGTAATGGCGACTCCGCAAGCAGTGATCCATTACCGACAGCAGACAGTTGGCATCCGGTGGAAAATAAACCCGCACCACTTCGGCCTTCTTGTTGACGACGTGGTCGATGAAGCCGGGGTCCTGGTGGGTGAAGCCGTTGTGATCCTGGCGCCAGACATGCGAAGCCAGCAGGTAGTTCAGCGAGGCGATTTTGCGCCGCCATGGCAGATTCGCAGTGATCTTCAACCACTTGGCGTGCTGGTTAAACATCGAATCGATGATGTGGATGAACGCTTCGTAGCAGTTGAACAGCCCATGCCGTCCGGTGAGCAAATAGCCTTCGAGCCAGCCCTCGCATTGATGCTCACTGAGCATTTCCATCACCCGCCCGGCGGGCGCGAGAAACTCGTCGTTCGGCTCGGTCGTTGCATCCCACTGGCGTTGGGTCACCTCAAACAGGGCCTCCAGGCCATTGGAGATCGTCTCGTCTGGGCCAAACACCCTAAAATTACGCTGCTCGCTGTTCAGCTTCGCCACATCACGCAGGAAAGGGCCGAGCACGCGTGTGTCGCCGATACCCTTCACTCCCGGCGCGGGCACGTTGGCCGCATAGTCGCGGAAATCCGGCATGCGCAGGTCGCGCAACAGCATGCCGCCGTTGGCGTGGGGGTTGGCGCCCATGCGTCGTTCGCCCTGAGGTGCCAGTTCAGCCAACTCCTGTTTCAGGCGGCCTTGCTCATCAAAAAGCGCCTCCGGCCGGTAGCTCTTGAGCCAGTCTTCCAGCAGCTTGAGGTGCTCGGGATGCGCTCGCGGATGAAGCGGCACCTGGTGCGAACGAAAGTTGCCTTCGATCTGTTTGCCATCGACGCTCTTCGGTCCGGTCCAGCCTTTGGGTGAGTTGAGGACGATCATGGGCCAGCGCGGCCGTGTGAAACTGCCTTGGTCTCGGGCGTCTTGCTGAATTTTTTTGATCTGCGCCACCGCCGTATCCAGGACCGCGGCCATGGCCTCATGCATCAATGCTGACTCGTGACCCTCAACGAAATAAGGCGTCCAGCCGCAGCCACGCAGAAACTGCTCCAATTCCTCGCGGGTAATGCGGGCGAGGATGGTCGGATTAGCAATCTTGTAGCCATTCAGATGCAGGATCGGCAGCACCGCGCCGTCGGTGACTGGATTGAGGAATTTGTTCGAATGCCATGCAGTGGCTAATGGACCCGTCTCCGCTTCGCCGTCGCCGACGACGCAGGCGACGATTAAATCGGGGTTGTCGAACACCGCGCCGAACGAATGGCTGAGCGAATAACCCAGCTCGCCGCCCTCGTGGATCGAACCCGGGCACTCCGGCGAGGCGTGACTGGGAATGCCGCCGGGAAACGAGAACTGGAGAAAGAGTTTCTGCAGACCGGCTTCGTCCTGACTGATGTTGGGATAGACCTCGCTGTAGGTGCCTTCGAGGTAGTTGTTGGCCACGACCGCTGGACCACCGTGGCCAGGGCCGGAGACGTAAATCATGTCGAGGTCGTATTGCTTGATGACCCGGTTCAAATGCACGTAGATAAAGTTCTGCCCGGGGGTCGTGCCCCAGTGGCCCAGCAGCATCTGCTTCACATCCGCGGGTGCCAGCGGCCGCTTTAGCAGCGGATTGTCGTACAGATAAATCTGACCGACCGACAGGTAGTTGGCGGCGCGCCAATAGGCGTCCATTTTGTACAGCATTTCCGGGGACAGAGATTTATTCATAGCGCGGTTCCTTTGGGTTCATCACTTTCTCATTGGTAAAAATGACACGAGTAAATTAAACAAGACGCGGCAATACCAGACCCTGCCGGTTCTGTCTTGAGGTAATCGAACCGGGATTCGAATACGGGATTGACCACATCGCGCTCGGTATAGAGCAACAACGTGACGCTCTCCGCATACTTCGAGTAAAGCGCGAAGTTGTAGGCGCTTCTATCCGAGTCGAGCCCAGGGGGAACGGTGGCCCTTCCGTCGCCGCCCACCGGGATGTTACTGTCTCTGATAAGGTCATGTCTGTTTGCTCTTCGTCAGCACTTCGGTTTTTGAGGCGATACGGTCAAGGAGATCACGCCATGACTTGGCGAAAGCGGCAGTACCTTCGCGCTGAAGTTGGGCGGCAAGCGCCGCATTATCGACCCCGGCTCGCGCAAACTCGGCGAGCAACGCTTCGGCGTCACCGCCGTCGGTCGGCAAGGCACCCTTCACTTTGCCATGCTCGGCAAAGGCCAGCAGCGTCTTCTCGGGAATGGTGTTAATGGTATCCGGCGCTGCCAACGCCTCAAGATAAAGGGTGTCCGAGGCGTCGGGGTCCTTGGTGCCAGTGCTGGCCCACAGCAGGCGTTGTGGCCGGGCGCCGGCGTCGGCCAGTTTTTGCCAACGTTTTGATGCCAGCAAATCGCGATAGGCTTGGTAAGTGCGTTTGGCGATGGCGATGCCAAGACGGTTGCGCAGTGCCTCTGGCACCTGGTCTTTGATGGCGACGTCCCAGCGGCTGATGAACAGTGATGCCACGCAGCCCACCGCCGGATCGAGGTCGGCGGCAATGCGCCGTTCGATACCACGCATATAGGCCTCGGCAGTGTCAATATAGTGCTCGGGGGAGAACAGCAACGTGACATTCACCGGCACACCAACGAAGATCGTCTCTTCGATTGCGGCAATGCCTTCGGGGGTGCCGGGTATTTTGATGAAAAGATTTGGGCGTTGCGCGCGCTCATGCAGTTGCTCAGCCGCCTGAATGGTGGCGACGGTGTCGTCCGCCAGCAAGGGTGACACCTCCAGCGATACCCAACCGTCGACGCCGCCAGTGGCGTCATAAATCGGCCGGAACAAATCGGCGGCCTCAATTAAATCTTCCAGCGCCAGTTCGAAGAACAAGGCCTCGCCCGACTTGCCCGCACGCACTTTTTGGCGAATAGCGTCATCGTAGAAATCGGCGTCTTTGATGGCATGCTCGAAGATCGTCGGATTGGAGGTCAGCCCTGTTACGGAAAGTTCGCTGATATAGCGACCCAGCGTGCCGCTGGTCAGCAGTCCGCGCGTGATGTTGTCGAGCCAAAGGCTTTGACCGAGATCGTGCAGTTGTTGTGTAACTTTCATGTTATCTCCTACTTTAAGTGCAGTTAGCTTGATGGGTACTGGGTCGGGCGCCGTCATTCCGCTACCTCTGGGTCTGGGTTGTGCCAGCCGCCGCCCACCGCGATGAACGCGTCGGCCTGTTTCGGACCCCAGCTGCCAGGTTTGTACGACACAGCCCGGTGATGTTTCGTCAGCACAGGATCAAGCACCGCCCAGGCAGCGTCGAGACACTCCTCGCGGGCGAATAGCGCGCCTTTGCCGGCCATGGCGTCCCCCAGCAGGCGTTCGTAAGGCGCTTGTTCCTCCGGCTGCTCATCCAGTAGAAAGAGCTCGTGCTGGTCGCCGGTGAACTCCTGGCCTGGACGCTTGACGCGCGCGGCCAGGGCGATGGCCGAACGGGAGGAGAGTCGAAAGCGCAGATAATTGGCCCGCCCGTCCACCGGCGCTGAATCATCGAACAACCGCTGTGGCGGCGGCTTCAACTCGACCAGGATCTCGGCTGCCGTTGTGGCCAGATTTTTGCCCGCACGCAGATACCACGGCACCCCTTGCCAGCGCCATGAGTCGATAAACAGCCGCAGGGCGCAAAAGGTCTCAACATCCGAGTTCTTCGCCACGCCCGGTTCTTTGCGGTAACCTGTGTACTGGCCTCGCACCATGTCATCGGGCGCCAGCGGGCGCATGGCCCGGAATACCTTATATTTCTCGGCATGCACGGCGTCAAACCCTTGATAGCCCGGAGGCTCCATGGCCAGCAGCGCGACGATCTGGAACACGTGATTCTGGATGACATCGCGCAAACAACCGGCGCTTTCATAAAACCCGCCGCGCCCCTCCACACCGAAATCCTCGGCCAGCGTGATCTGCACGCTGGCTACGTGATCGCGGTTCCAGATCGGCTCGAGGAACGCATTGGCGAAACGGAAGTAGAGGATATTCATGATCGCTTCCCTGCCGAGATAGTGATCGATGCGAAAGATGGCCTCTTCCGCAAACGCCGAGCGCAGGACGCGGTTGAGTTCGCGCGCCGAGGCCAGGTCGCGGCCGAACGGCTTTTCGACGATGACGCGGGCCTGCCCGGCCAGGCCCGCGGCGTCGAGCCCCTGGACGACCGTCTCGAACAAAGAAGGCGGGATGGCGAGATAGTGCGCCGGGCGCCGGGCCTCGCCCAGCGCCTGTTTGAGCGCGTCGAATGTGCCCGGGTCGTTATAGTCGCCGCTGACGTAATCCAGCAAGGCGAGCAGTCGATCCAGCGCCTGCCGGTCGTCAATGCCACCGCCTTTCTCGATGGCATCCGTGGCGCGCTGGCGCAGTTGCGCCGGACTCAGCCGGGAAGTGGCAACCCCAACCACCGGGACATTGAGGGCGCCGCGTTTGGCCAACGCGTAGAGCGCCGGAAAGATCTTCTTGCGGGCGAGATCACCGGTAATGCCAAACAGTACCAGTGCATCGGACGGTGCTGCCTCGCCGTTGCCAGGCTCCATTTCAGTCATCTCCCTGTTTTTCGTTATGTCCACCAAACTGCTTGCGCATCGCCGAAAGCACCCGGTTGGCATAGTCGGCATTGCCGCGCGAGGAAAAACGCTCGAACAGCGCCGCGTTGATGACCGGTGCCGGCACGCCTTCCTCAATGGCGGCCAGCGCCGTCCAGCGTCCCTCACCCGAATCCGACACCCGCCCCGAGAAGCCGCTGAGATCGGGATCCTCCACCAGCGCCGCAGCGGTCAGATCAAGCAGCCATGACGCCACCACACTGCCGCGCCGCCAGACTTCCGCGATCTCGGGCAGATCCAGATCATACTGGTAATACTCCGGGTCGCGCATCGGCGCGGTCTCGGCATCGCTATCGTGCGTGCGCTTGCCGACGTTGGCGTTGTGCAGGATATTCATGCCCTCGGCATAGGCCGCCATCAGGCCGTATTCGATGCCGTTGTGGACCATCTTGACGAAGTGTCCGGCGCCGTGCGGACCACAATGCTGGTAGCCCTGTTCGGCGGTGGCGTCGGGCTTGTCCCGGCCGGGGGTGCGGGGCGCCGTGCCCATGCCGGGGGCCAGCGTGGCAAAGAGCGGATCAAGGTGGCGGACGATGGCTTGCTCGCCGCCGATCATCAGGCAATAGCCGCGCTCCAGCCCGGCGACGCCGCCGCTGGTCCCCACATCCACATAATGCACTCCGTTCTGCTGCAATTCGGCCGCGCGCCGGATATCGTCGCGGTAGTAGGAGTTGCCGCCATCGATGATAATGTCGCCCGCTTCGAGCAGCGGCGCCAGTTGCTCCAGCACCTCATCCACCACCGTCGCCGGCACCATTAACCACATCGCGCGCGGCTTGGCCATGCGGGCGACAAAATCCGCCAGCGACACCGTGCCGTCGGCGCCTTCACTGCTAAGTGCCTCGACGGCTTCGGCGCTACGGTTGTACACCACACATTGGTGCCCACCCCGCATCAATCGCCGCACCATATTGCTGCCCATACGTCCCAGGCCTATCATGCCGATCTGCATATTGATCTCCTCCTTGTTAAAAATTTCACCCTGTCCAACTAAGGAATCAAGAATAATTGAACCTCTTGACATAAATTAGTTAACCGATTCACAAATGCCGCAGATAAAACAGATAGAGCCTTTCGAACAGGTTTTTTACCCCGATCAATTTTTTTTGAATGCCGGGGAAACAGATTCCAGAACGGTGGTTTGTTATCTGCGGCCCGGTGCAGCCACATGGCATCATTTTCCATATTGAGAATGCAGGAGAGCTCATAGCGGTAAGTTCTGCCAACTGTTGTTGGCACGGTTCCATGAAATCATTCCCCGTCAAACTCTATGCAAGTTATCGCAGAAACGTTTGAGCCTGTTGTAGAGCAGGCAGAATACCAGTCCGGCGTAGACCCCATAGAGAAAGCTCTCCACCAGCCCAAGCAGGAAGCCCCACCAGGTCAACCACTTAAACGCCGGCAGCACCTGCTCAAGAAACGCGTGCATATGCAGGCTCTGCGGCGTCACCAGGCCGTACACGACGCACGTCGTAAACATGACCGCACCCCATAATCCCAAGGTCCAGGAAACCAGTTTTGTGTTAAGCATAGCGACTTCCTCAGTGTTGGTGACCGGTGGACTTCTTCGGGTTTGTTTTATCCGGACTGGCGTTGCCGGTGCCTGGTTTATCCGAGGTGTTATCTCCGCCATGCCCACCCCCACCGCCGTGCCCACCATGCCCACCATGCCCACCATGCCCGCCGTGGCCAAACAGGTGCATGCCCACGAACAATATGCCTACCAATACCCAAAACCAGTTTTGCGCCAACCATTCCATAAAAATCTCCTTGCCATTCTTAGGTAAACTATCTGACATATCCGGCCACATCGGCCGTGAATTCTTGTTTCTCAGTAGCTGACACACCCTGCCAGCCAGACGCTTAGTGCCCGTGCGGGGCATCTCCCTGGTCGCTATGCAGCGAGTCCTTATCATTGCCCTCTGCTCCATGGCCGTGGCCCGGAGGCAAACGATGATCCAGTGCACCGTACTCGGCGGCGCTCATGTCCGGCAGTGTCTTGACGAACGCGACGATATCCCACAATTCCTCGTCATCATGGGACGGACCCCAGGCCGGCATGCCGGTCATGCGGATGCCGTTCTTGATCACCCAGAACAACTCTGCATCTGACATGTGACCTTCATCCTCCGACAGATCCGGCGGTTCCGGGTTGAGCCCTTGCGCCAGCGGTGAGGGTTTGCCACCGGGAGTACCGTGGCAGATGACACACATCTCCCGGTAACCGCGAAAACCGTTTTCGATACGGTTGACCCCATCCAGTACCGGCGCTTGTATGGCCTGAGCGCGGCGCTCAATGGAACTCTCCCGGGTGGTGACCAGCACCCAGCGCAGCAATGACGGATCCTGCCATCCAGTGGCGACATTAAAAGCGCCCGTATACATCACCGCAAGCACCGCGAGAATGGCAAGCGTGATAATAATGCCCAGTGTAGCCATTACAATTTTCATTATTTTCCTTCTATCAAAAAAGCTTTTTGAAAAGCCTATCTCCCACCCCAGCCGCTGCTCGGCCGGTCGGTAATACACGACACAAGACACCGCTCTCAGCGTATAAACGCGCTCCGCATATACTGAATCAAATTACGGATGTCTTCATCGCTCAACGCCGGGTTGCCGCCTTTGGGTGGCATGGAGAGGGCGGAACCCGGGCTCTGGAAACCTTCCTTTATATTCTTGAACAATATGGCATCCGACTTGGCAAGGGGGCCGCTCGCCCTGGTCAGATCCGCTACCCCGGGAAGAGAGCCAATACCACTGACCCCATGACAGGCCACACAAGTCTGTTTATAAAGCACTTCACCCCGCGTTGCGTCGTCCGCCCAAGCGTGTTGCATGGAAACGAATGCCAGCAGCGCAAACACCATCAATGGAGCCCGTTTAAAGTTTGTGTTCATCAGTGTCACTCCTAGTTGCTTGCCTGTAGAAACGCTAAAATATCGCGCGAGTCCTGGCCGCTAAGACCGGCCCGCACACGCATATGGCTCACGATAATTCGCCATTGGTCGTCGCGAAATTCCTTGGGATCGCGCCAGCGGCATCCTGGGTCACGGCGGCCTGGCCGGTCGCGGCCGACACACCCACTTCGAACTTGGCTGTGGGCTGAAAGCCGAACCGGCCGCCCACAACCTTCTTGCCGTCTTCGTCGTGGGCCACACCTTCACTCCGAACTCCCTCTAACTTTCCGTCGTCCGCCTCGAGTTTCGGGCCGTTGCCGACATAGAGGGCGTAGTTCACCCGCCCACCGCCCGCTGCCGCGCCACCCCGCAGCCCGACACCAACCTCCGCGGCCGGCGCGGCACCGTCGTGGCCGAAACCAGGAGGCACCGAGGGCAGCTTATTGACCCAGGCGGGGTGCAGGTTCTGGCGAAACTGCCCGATGGGGCTTAGGAATTTGCCAGTCACCAGCGTCACGTAGTCATTCAAAAACAGATTTAATGTCAGATATTCGAGAGCCGTCTCGGTCTCGCCTTCACTATTGATCTCAACCTCGAGCTCCGATTCGAGCAGCATCAGGTTCTTGTACTGATAGTGGAAGATGGGTGCGAACAACACGCCGTCGAAGGCGCCGTTCTCGGACTGCGCGTCGCTATAGGTGGCCGCCCCATAGCCTGACAGATGGACGAGAGAATCACTGCGCCGCCATTCACCGGCCTCCTGCACCTGCTTTTTCAAAGCCTCGACCTCGGTTCGCAGGCCCGCCATATCCTCGTCCGCATGCGCCTTGTTCACCGCCACCCCCATCGCTACTGCAAGCGCCGCCATAACACTCGCATAGCTGTTGTTCCTCCACGACATAACTCCCTCCTTTCCAATCAGTGCCAACATGACCTGAAACAGTTCACTCTGTCTCGCTTCAAGCGAGGTGAAACGTTCACCCACTTTCGTATCCAGCCTCATCCTATGTCCTTTGTGCTGGACTCAGGTCAAGGTTATTATTCTTTCGTATTGCGGGGCTCTGACGATAAAACAACGCCAGTTGATCATAGACCGCCGGATATTGGTGTTGTAGCGTCTGCGGATCGGTAAAGAAATATTCGCTTGCCACTGCAAAAAATTCTGCCGGGGCGGTGGCGCCATAAGGGTTGATGGCAGGACGATGATGCTGCGCCAGCTGCCGCTGTAAGTGATCAAAAGCCTCAGCAAAAACCGCTGTCCAGCGCTGCCGTACCATATCGGAATGCAGCGGCGGCATGCCGTTGGCGCTGCCGTTGAGCATATCCAGTTTGTGAGCAAATTCATGTACCACCACATTATGACCGGGACGGGATGCACTCAGGCCAGAAGCAACATCATCCCAGGAGAGAATCACCGGCCCCCGCGACCAGGACTCGCCACTCAATGCCTGCTGCCCGTGAGAGACCAGCCCCGTTGCATCAATGCTGTCCCGCGCCACCCGGAAGGCAGCGGGGTATATCACCACCTCAACCCAGCCGTTGTAATAGTCCAGCCCGAGTTTTAAAATCAACAGGCAAGCCTGGGCGGCCACAGCCAGCGCCATCTCCGTTGACACGTTTAAACCCTGAACTCCGCTGAGGCTCTTGCGATGCAGAAACAGGGTCGTCAACTCCCGCAAATGGGCTCGCTCCACGGCACTCAGGCCGCTGAAAATATCGGCCTCGTGCATTAAGGCCTCCCATGCCTCGCGGGGAATGGGGTGATGACTAAGCGTATAACGAATACGCTGATGCTCAAGCCATTTCATGACCACAAGGAAAGCATTTTATTCAATTCAGACAAGGGGGTACCTCCACGCAACACATGGGAAGCCCTCTGCCTTGAGAAGATAGCTTAACGCGCACAATTTCCACCACCGTCATGCCGTCCCTTCCTGCACGGGATTGTACTGGTTGCCGGTAAACTCCTGGCCCGGGGCGCTTGACGCGTGCGGCCAGCGCGATGGCGGAACAGAGCGAGAGCCGAATGCGCAGGTAAATGTAAACGTGACACTGGACAAGCCATCATTCATCATCAGTATGTATCGTTTTTCCTGCTTCACAAGATAGTCGCTCCTTTAGTTAAATGGATGTAAGTGGATCGTTTTCAGCATGCAAACTATTTTCTTTCACAACTGTTCTGTGGGTCATGGCGGTTCGCTCGTAAATGCCCTATTCTCGAGATTGCGAGGCACGAGTAAATGAGGCACACCGAGGCTCAGCAGAAAGCCCAGCGCGACGAGTCCTGCGGTCAGCACGAAGGGGGCGCCAGGCACGGCGACGACATTGAAGAGCAGCCCGCCTGCCGCCGAACCCACAGTAATACCCAGACTGGCGGCGGCCGTCTGCTTGCCAAGTTGCCAGCCTTGTTCACTGCCGGCCTTGGCCGAGATCCAGTAGGTCAGGATCGGCGAGAGGATACCGGCGCTGGCCGCAACCGCACCGATCACGACCAGCATCAGCGTAAAATCAGACGCCCACGGTACGAGGAACAAACCGACGGTCAGCACGGATAAAGCCGGCGCAATGAGCCAGCGGGTCGCGTCCGGTTGGAACCAGGGTGAAAAGACAAATGCCTGGATCAAAAACATGACCAAGCTGCACGCGGTGAACATCAGCGCGATCTGGTAGGGGGTCAAGCCGAGCTCCTGTTTGCCGCGCAGTGCCAGTCCGACCTCGAACACCCCGATGCCGGCCGAGACAATGAAGGTGAGGATGAGCAGCTTCGGCACCAGCCATGCCGTCTTATCAATGGGAATACTCATGGTTTTCTTTGGCTGATCGCGACCTTGGCCACTCGGTACGGCGAGCGCGACAGCGGGAACCACGAGAAAAGCGAGCAGTGCCGTCGCCGCGAGCGGAATCGCGACCGAGCCCGCTGGCATGGCGAGAGTGAAGACATCCTCTGCAAAGCGCGTAACGAACACGCCCAGCATCGGCCCGATCAGGAAACCGGCAATGCTGCTCATGGCGACGAATGCGAGCCGGCGGGCGCGCCCCTGCTCGGTCGTAGTGAAGCCGCCGACTACCGCCGCTGCTACCGGCGTTACCGCCGCGGCAAACAGGCCGCTCAAGAGGCGCTCGGCGTAAATCGCCGTGAGACTCTCGATAAACGAAAAAACCAACATGGTGCCGCCGAAGCCGATCAGCCCCACAAGCAGCACGCTACGTGGTCCGTGCCGATCAGATAGCCGACCCCACAGCGGCGCAAACAGAAAGAGCGCGAGAGTATAAACGGCAGTAAGCAACCCGGTATGCCGGGAAACTTGCGCCGCCTCGACTCCCGCGCCCAGGAGCCGCTCGATTAGGTAGGGCAAAAGCGGAAGCACGACACCAAAGCCGACAGATACTGTAAAAACGGCCAGCATGAGCGTGGCCATGGTGGCGCGAGGCATGCTGGCTGAGCGCTGCGCAGTGACCGTCACGCCGCTGCCTGCACCGCAACCGCCTCTGGTTTGGCAGGTTCGCGGATGCCTGCCAGCTTGGTGCGCTTGAGCATCAGCGCATTAACCGCTACCACGGCGGAACTACCCGACATCGATAGCGCGGCAATCGCGGGACTCAATACAAACGGATAAAAGATGCCTGCGGCGAGCGGGAACGCAATCACGTTGTAGGCCACCGCCCACCACAGATTCTGGTGCATCTTACGCAAGGTTGCACGCGACAGCTCGATGGCAGCGACGATGTCATACGGGTCGCTCTTCATCAGCACGACATCGGCGCTTTCCATCGCAACGTCAGTACCGGCACCGATGGCAAAGCCGACATCCGCCTGGGTTAGCGCGGGCGCGTCGTTGACACCATCGCCCACCATGCCGACCTTCTTGCCCTGTGCCTGCAATTCTTTTACTTTCTCGGCCTTCTGGCCCGGCAGCACGTCGGCCAGCACGCTGTCGATGCCAAGATCCGCGGCGATGCGCTTGGCGGTGGCGGCGTTGTCGCCGGTCAGCATCACTACCTCGATACCGCGTTCGCGCAACTTGGCCACGGTGGCCTTGGCGGTGGGCCGGATCGCATCGGCGATGGCGATGAGCCCGATCACACGCCCATCTTGCGCCACATGCACCACGGTGCGACCATCGCCCTGCAAACGGGTGGCTTCGGCCTCCAATGAACCGAGCGCAAGCTTTTCGGTATCCATGAGCAGCCGGTTGCCGAGGAACACGGTGCCGTCGGCGGTCTCAGCGCGCGCCCCCATGCCGTCGAGGCTTTCGAAGCCGGTCGGTGCTGTGACGGTGAGGTTCTCCGCCCGGCGCAGGACGGCCTGGGCCAGTGGATGGTCGGAGCCCTGCTCGACGGCAGCAGCAGCGCTCAGCAGCACGTCCTCGGTGATGCCGTCCGCCGTCACGATCTCCACCACCTCCGGTTGGCCGACGGTAAGCGTACCGGTCTTGTCGAAGACGATGACGTTGAGCTTGGTGGCGTCTTCGAGCGCCGAGGCGTTCTTGAACAGAATACCGTTCATGGCGCCCAGGCCGGTACCCACCATCACCGCCATGGGCGTGGCCAGGCCGAGGGCATCCGGGCAGGCGATCACGAAGACCGTGACAGTTAGTGTCACAGCAAACAATAGCGGCTGTCCTATCCACCAAAACCATACCGCAAAGGTTGCAAGACCAATGACGATCGCGGCGAGAACCAGCCATTGCGCGGCCTTGTCCGCCAGCAGTTGCGCCGGCGCTTTCGAGTTCTGCGCCTCCTGCACCAGCTTTACAATCTGCGCCAGCGCCGTCTCGGCCCCGACCTTGGTTGCCTTGTAGCGAAAGCTGCCGCTCTTATTTATCGTCGCGCCAATCACCGTGTCGCCCGGCCCCTTCTTGACCGGCATTGACTCGCCGGTGAGCATGGATTCGTCGACCAGCGATTCACCGCTCTCCACCGTACCATCAACCGGAATCTTGTTGCCCGGACGGATCACGACAATATCGCCCGCTAACACCTCGGCGGTCGGAATCTCAACCTCGGCGCCGTTGCGGACAACTGAGGCCTTCGCCGGGGCGAGATCCATCAGTGCCGTAATGGCCGACGAGGCACCCGCACGGGCGCGCATCTCCAGCCAGTGGCCGAGCAGGATGAACACCAGCAGCACGGCCACGGCTTCGTAGAACTGCTCGCCTTGGAAGAAGAAGGTCGCACCGACGCTGAACAGGTAACCGGTGCCAACACTCAAGACGACCAACACCGCCATGCTCAGGGTGCCGGTCTTGAGCGCACGCCAGGCAGAGACGAAAAATGGCCAGACCGGGTAGAGAATCGCGGCGCTGGTAAGGAAGAACAGCCACAGGTTGAGGGTCATGCCGAAGGGCGGTGCAGGCGCTGTAAAGAGACCACCCATCGGCGAGTAGATGAAGATTGGCACGCTGAAAAACAGGCATATCCAGAAGCGGTTGCGCATGTCGCGCGCCATGGTGTGCATGTCCATGCCTGCACCGTGACCCATCTCGTGCGCCATCGCGTCTGTTTTGCCCGCCGGCGCGGCAGGTTCAGCAGGCATCTCGTGCCCGGCATGGGCTTCATCATGTTCATGACCTGCGTGTGCCACGGATGGAGGCGCGATCCCGGCGCTTGCGGAGGGAGGGGCCTCCGGCGTGCATAGGTGTTTCGGTAACTGCTCACCGGTGCAGTGATAGCCGCATTCATGCAACGCCGCTTTGAGGGTCTTAATATTCACGAGCGACTCATCGAACTTGACGGTGACGCTACCCGCAACATAATTGACCGATGCTTCGCGTACACCGGGCAAACGCGCGAGATGCTTTTCCACACCAAGGGCGCTGAGCGCTGACAGCAATCCGCCGACTTCCATTGTTGATGTCTTCATTTCATCACTCCCTGTATTAGGCCCACACCAGTATTAAAGCAAGTTGGCAGGTTTACTCACTGTTTTATTCCATCCTCTTGGGTTGGCCATCCACTATAGGTCAACCCAATCCCACCGTTAGGTATTTACCCATCCGATTGTTACAGGATGAGTAGTGCTCTACTTATTCCCACCGCAGCACGCGTGGTCGGCCGGTGCTGCACCGCTTGCATACTTCTCCGGCTCAGCGGCAAATGCCTTGTGGCACGTATCCGAACAGAAGTAGTACTCCTGGCCGGCAAATTTTTCTTTAGCTGCTGCCTTTTCCGGCGCCACGTTCATTTTGCATACTGGATCAGTCGCCATTTTTTACTCTCCTTGTCACGATAATGTGGTTGCCACATTCTTTGGATACTGTTGGTTCGGGGCAACCCATCCAAACCACCATAAACTCTTCCTCAATAAAATTTCGCCTCACCAGCGGCCCGGCATTCACCGATCACAAACGCTACGGTTTCCACCAAACCGATAGCGAATGGTACAAATATTGGCCATAACACGTGCGAGAATAGTGTAAATGCATACGTTGTGATCACATTGAGCAACGGAGCATCAAACCGAAATGACAGCCATAACATACCCTCAATGATTTGCTGAACCCCAAACAAAAGCGGGATCATCGCAAAGGGAACCCCAACCTTTCGTTGCGCTTTTTTCAGCGTTGCCACACCAAGTGCGGAGAGTGAAACTCCGGTTACAAAACTTGCTGTTGCTGAAAAGCACATCCTGCTTGGCTCCTGTAATTCTCGACTAGCCCGCATTTCTCACCGGGTCAACATGGCTGACGATAAAGATCACGCCGTGTGAGCGGAACCGGCCGGGAAAAAGGTTCTCGTTTGGAGGCCAGAATCTGGTATATCCCCACGCCACCTTCTTCGAACTGCAGAGCACAGGCCGCCATATACAATCGCCAGACACGGTAGACGGATTCGGACACATATTGCAGCGCTTCCTCACGGTGTAGTTCGAGGTGGCTTACCCACTCGCGTAACGTCAACGCATAGTGCTGCCTGAGACCTTCGACATCGTGAATTTCCAGCTTGGCCTCTTCCATCAACTGCTGTACCGTGCTGATGGTTTCGAGCTGACCATCGGGAAACACATAGCGGTTGATGAATTCGGTCGCGACGCTTTTCTTCCAGCCGCCTTCATCGCTGGTGATGCCGTGGTTCAAAAACAGCCCACCGGATTTGAGTAAGCGCTGGGCAATCGCAAAGTAGGTTGACAAGTTCTTCAAACCGACATGCTCGAACATACCGACGCTCACCAGCTTGTCATACTCAGCCTCACCCAGGAGGTCGCGATAATCGAGCAGTTCGACGGACACTTTTTGCTCTAACCCACGTTGTTTGATCATACGTTGCACATGGTCATACTGATTCCGGCTTAGCGTAATGCCATGTGCGTCCACGCCGTAATGTTCCGCCGCCCAGCAGATCAACGCGCCCCAGCCACAGCCGATGTCGAGCAGCCGCTCGCCGGATTTGAGCCGCAATTTACGGCAAATGTGATCAAGTTTGTTACGTTGCGCCTGCTCCAGGCTCTGACCAATAGCCTCGTAATAAGCACAGGAATAAATCATTTGCTCATCCAGCCACAGCGCATAGAAATCGTTGGAGACGTCATAGTGAAAAGAAATGGCATAGCGATTAAGATTTTTGCTGGGATTGATGCCCAGTTTTTGCCCAAAGGTTTTTGTCCACTTGGGTGTGTCGCTGCCCGTTGATGCCGTTTTATCCGGTTTGATCCTTAATGCCTTAGCCGCAAGTGCGGCCTTTTCTGTCAGCGACAGTTGCAATGAAGCCAGATGGTGACGCAGCTTGAGGGCGCTGTAGAGGTCACCATCAATGTCAATAAGTTGCTGGAAATATGATTCAACAAGACGTAGTGGATCGCGCGTCAGGATGAGCTCCTGAAAAACTTTTGCGGACCGGAAGCAGAGCGAAAACGCCGGGCGGTCGCGACCCAGATGCATTTCGGAACCGTCCCACAGGCAGATGCGCAGACCTGCGTCGAAATCCCGGAACAGGCGAGACAGGATCTGTTTAGCCAGTTCGATGCCAGGCAGTGCAGACGGCAAAGTTATTTTCGTGGCGGTTGTCATTTCGCTGAACTCCTTTTTTTAATCGGAGAATCTCTGATCTAGTTGGTCGAGTTAGCGGCCTGCTGCTAACTCGACCTACCAGTTACGGCTAGAGCTTACCCTCAGCCAATAACTGGTCGATTCCCGTTTCTGCGGCCAGCCAACTTTCCAAATCACAACCATCTTTGAATCCACCACTCTCAGCGATGTGATAAGCCGCAACTTCAATATACTGCTGACGTTGCTCATCTGAAACGTTGCTGACTGACAGATGGGTGTCGACATTAGCTTTGCTGCTCTTGGCTTTTTTTGTATGACTACTCATGGTTTATCTCCTTTGTATATTACTGTCAGGTTAACTGGAGTGTGTCACAGCTACCCTTCCCCTGTACTACTCGTACAACGCCTACAATAAAAGATGTGCACAGCACACAGGTCAATCTTTTATTGCTATCGTTTCGATAAGGTGGCACACGGCGTTCCCATCCGGTATGCGACCTACTTCAATGATGTTCGTTTTCAACATTTCTTGTTGCACCCCGTTATTTCGCGAGTACGCCATTTTCAAGATAGTTTGCTCATGGCTATTGCCTTACCCACCTGCAATGCGAAAGATAGGGAGGGCGGGAGGCACGTAGGCGAGATCCGCGTACGTGCGCCCCGCTCCGCGTTATTCGTATTCATTAGCCGCCGCAGCAACCACCCTTGGATTGATGACGGTGAGCGGCGTTGGTCCCATCCACGCCATAACCCGCACCTGTCACGGCCGATTTCAATTGCTCGGGCAAGGTCAGCCGCGCGTCGTATTGCACTGTGGCTTCACCGTCCGAGAGCGACACTTGTACGTTACCGACACCGTCAATCGCCTGCAGTGCCTGCGTTACATTGTTGACACAGCCGCCGCAGCTCATTCCCGTTACTTTTAAAATCTCAGTTTGCATGATGATATTCCTTTTTGTTGAGTTGAATAAAAACGACACAGTAATACGCCTTCAGGTTGAACTACAGCAACCCCCGGGTTGTCCGGCAATTCATTCTAATCAGCGCCGATGACACACGGTGATAAAGAGTATATCGATCAAGCCACTCCTCCAGTCGGTAGTCCGAACCTTCCAGTGTCTGGTGAAGAAAATGTTCGGCTTTCATAACACTAGTTCCCCATAGTGCTAAACGCGTGCGGCCGGTATTCGAATTCGACTTCGATTACGTCAGCCGAGCCGGGCAGCCGAATCTGTACCAGGATGCGATAGGGGTTGACTCCCGCTATGTTGAAATAATTGCCATAGCTGATCGTTCCGGCGATGAGCATGGGTTCGAGTTTTTTTTGCACTCCGAACAAGCCGATTTCAAACACATTTGCCTTGACCTCTACGTTGGTGATGCGCTTGCCGGTGGCATTGTCGAACAGGGCCACGAGCACATGACGCTGATGCCTGCCGGCAGGCACGCCGCCGTGCATTTCCGCCTCGGTGTGTGGTTTGGGATGCCCCAGAATCATCTCGGACGGCATGACTCCAAGATAAATGACCACGCCGTTCACGATCTTGTGCTGGCCGGAATCGTCCGCGAGCGCGCCTGCCAATGGGATGAGTAATAATACATTGACAAGTAAAACTCGTATCAGTTGGTGTTTCACATTCTACCCTCCTACGTCGTTAATCGTGGTTAGTGGCTTCTGAAAAATGTCCACCCATGGACTTTTTCAGAAATGCCTTAGCTAAACGCGGCGGCGTTATTCTTTTGCCGAATCACAACAACAACCCACTCAACAGATAGAGGCTGTTCTAAACAACATACCGATCCCAGCCCGCATAAGAATTCTTGATTTTGCCGCGTGGGATCGCCAAGGCTATCAGCAGCACGCCACAAATCACGCCGTTCCAGATGGCCAGCGGCGAGGCGATGCCATCGAGCAGCCACGGTGCGGCGATCAGCCAAATGCCAAACGGGATGTTGATAAAGCGCGTCGCGCGGGCCACCTCGGCCAGAGCGATGATCGTGAACGTCACCACCAGCAGGCCAACCATGTGATCGCTGTTGGCCATGGCGCCGAAACTGTCGAAAGTGACCCGCGTAAACGTCAGCCAGACACCAATTGCAATACTGAGCGACAGCGTCCAGGGGTAAGTTACACCACGTGTAGCCTGTGCCCACTGCTCGCGGGGCGTGGCGGCCAGCCCTTTGGCGGTGTCAGCGTTGCCGCCGTCCATCGCATCCCCCTCCCAGAAAGTGCGCCAGAACGGTTTACCCTGCTTGCGCGACCACACCAGGAACTGACCCATCGCGACAAATTCGTTCAGTGCATAGGGAATCATTACCGCCATTGCCAACGCGGCGATCAGGCACAGTGTGCACCAGGTACCGATGGCGATCGGCTGGATGATGACAAAATAGATGCTCACCACACCCAGCGGTAGGATCAGGATGGCCAGCGCAAGCACCATCCACGGCATGGTGCGCCAGCGGGTTTTTGCCCCCATCCAAACCATCACCAGCTCAAGCATATAGACGATGCCGCCCAGGGCGCCATCGGCAATCGGCCAGGCTTTGGACATATCCGAGGTGATGATCGTTTCGGTGCCGTTCATCACGCCCTTCATGTCACCGCTACCGACAAAGAACGGCTCCCAGACGGAGTCGATGTGACCAAGCTGATAAGCACCCAGAATACGGGCGATCAAAAAGCCGATGAGGGCGAGTACCGCAATCGGCAGTCGCTGCAACCAGCTCGCGGGTGTATAGGCCCAGCCTGGCGGCACGTCCGGTCCACCCATCATGCCGGCCATGCTCATACCCGGCATCATCGGGATCAAGACCGCCAGTGCGATCACCAGCCCACCAACCAGGGTGCCATTGGCATAGGCCTCCGGCAACGGTGTCCAAAATACCAAGGGCGCGAACATCAGCCACAGGCCGACGCCGGCGTTGGCCCACTGCGCCCAGGGGTTGCGGCGCCACGTATCCGCGGACAGTACGCTGAAGATAATTACCAGGATGCCACTGATAACATCGCTCCAGGTCATCAGCAGGTTGCGCAGTTCAAACGACGCCAGCCCACGCTCGGCCATGACGCGCAACTGGTTGGCATCGGGGGCGAAGTCGCTCATGTAGCCGAGGGTGAATGGACTGGTCAGCAGCCACAAGCCCAGCATCATGCTGAGATAATAGGGCCAGAGCATATTGCGATGGCTTTCGACCATCATGTCAAGCTGTTCGCCGTCGCGCGGTTTCGACCCGCCGCGTGGCACCAGCACCATGCCACACTTGGGGCAACTGCCCGGTTCGCTGCGCACGATTTCCGAGTGCATCGGACAGGTGTATTCGGTCGTCTCATCCCCGCCGGATGTCGCAGGGCCATGGCCGGCGTGTTTACTATGTTCGCTATGTTCTTCGGACGCGGCTGTTTTCAATTCCAGCGTCATGCCGCACTTGGGGCAACGGCCGGGTTCGTCGGTCACTACCTCGGGGTGCATAGGACAGGTATATTCGGCTGCCTCGATCGCTGCCGTTGTTTCATCGGGTTCCAAGGCCATGCCGCACCTCGGACAGTTGCCGGGCGAGGACTGGCAGACCTCGGGGTGCATTGGACAGGCATGCGTGTGGCAACGCTGCGCGGCAGCTGCTTCGCCCGTCGCCGTGGCGGGAGCAGTGTCCCCGCGGTGCGCGTATTCTGAATGGGCCGTTTCAGCGGACTGTTCGGGGATTTCGGGCGCGGTGCCCTTTTCCCCGCCCCTTTTCATCGACGCAGGCGGCTCCAGGCCGTGCTCGCGGTACCAGCCGAGCGGATCGGCGTTTAGTGCTGCCACCATTTTTGGCAATGTTTTGCGCAGTGAATGCCGGGGCGCCCAATCAAGCAAGTCGTGGGCGCGCGTGATGTCGAGGGCGTAGTGATCATTGGCCCGATCAATCATCCATGGCTTGATGAATGAGTCCTGACCGGGGACCTGATCCTGAAGCCAGGCGCCGACCTTGGCCAGCGGCCCGGGGACATTGTGCGTTTCCCACGACTCATCGTGCAGCAGCCGCGAAAACGTATGCTGCAGTTCGTCGTAGCTCAGTGTATTCGCCTCGCCAATAAGCATCACTGCCTCCGCCGGCAGTTGGGCGCGACGCTCCACGGCGCGCGCAATGGCGTCCACCACGTCGTCCAGGTGGATGAAGGTCTGGCCGTGTGAGGTCTCGCCGGAATACAGGTGGCCGGCAAGTTGCCGCTCGTAGATGCGCTGGATCTGGTTGGCCAGCGGCGGCGAGTGGCAGACATCATCGTAGACGCCGGCAAAGCGAAAAATTACGCTGGGAATGGCGCCGCGCTCCGCCCGGATCACCTCTTCGGTGCGGACCTTCGACTCCGGATAGGCCCAGGTCGGTCCCAGCGGCCAATCCTCGGTGATGAATTGTCCCGGCTCGCCCGGCCGGTGTACGAGCATGGTGCTGGCGAAAATAAACTGACCAACCTCAAAGCCATCGCGCAGCCCGCGCAGCAGGCGGCGCGTGCCCTCGACCGTGATCTCATCGTATTTCGGGCTCGGTTTGCCGAGAAAATCGTAATAGGCGGCCAGATGAACCACAGCGGCGATGTGGGTGCCGTGGTGTTCCCGCAGGATGCGCAGCCCGTCTTGCAGGCTGTCATCGGACGTAATGTCAACCGGTATGTAGATACAGCCCAACGGCGGTGGACTCGGGGCCTTACGATCAAAGCCTACCACATCACTGAAACGCCCGGTCAATCGCTGCATCACCGCGTCACCGATGCGTCCCGAGGCTCCGGTGATCAGAACGATTTCTCTTTTTTGGTTCATGGTTCTAACTCCTCAATGTTGCCACTACACAGCGGCGTGCTGCCAAGTGAGAACGACTGCTCAACACCCCATGCATTCTGCGATCAAATCAGATTCGCGCTATATTTGCGTTTCTGATTCCAGAAGAAGAACTTCACTTACCCAATCATCACTACCCCGCAAGGAGAATTTATCCCCTGCGAGGTAGTGATGATTGACATGGCCTCGCCTCCCAAGCATATACCAAGAATAGCAAGAGGTGCCTGTCCATCAGGTGACGTTCGCATTACAATTTTCTAATGTTCTTACTTATTACGGTCACCCTCAATCCACACCCAGCGTGGCTTAAAACCAAAACCGCACACCCGCCACGGCTAAGGTCTCATCTTTAGCCTCACCGGCGGTGCGGGCGTAATCGGCTGTGTCGCCAAACTTGCTTGCCCACTCGATGCCGACATAGGGAGCGAACTCACGTCGAATTTCATAGCGCAATCGTAGACCCAAGGTCATATCGGCCAGGCCGGAACCCAAAGCTCGCTCGGTATCATCCTTACCGTAAAAATTGCCCTCAATCCGTGGCTGCAAGATTAGCTTTTGGGTGAACAGCAGCTCGTACTCTGCTTTTAGTGCCAGCGCACTGCGTCCGTTCTCGCCAAGATAGGCCGTCACATCCACCTCAAACCAATAAGGTGCCAGGCCCTGAACGCCAAAAGCGAACCAGCTTCGATCCGAACCCTCAGCGCTGTCATAGCGCAGACCGAGCTGGCTGTTCCAGAACGTGACGACAGCGTGACTCCACAACAACTCAGTGCTAGCCTCTAGCAGGGTGCCGTTATCGACATCACCCTCCGCTTTTAACACCACGCGATCATAATCACGACCATACCAAGCCTGAAGATCATAGCTTGCCCAGGTGTTATCATAACTGCGTACCGCTTCAAAGCGATCAACCAGCAAGGCCGCAAAGTTGTATTCATCGGCAAGCTGCAGGCGTGGCGTCGGTCTAAAGCCATAACCACCCGAATACGCATGTGGATCGCGGGCATCGGCCGGTGCCGCTCCACCCTGCATCGAGCCACGGGCTACGCTACTAACACCCTGACCCACTGAAAGATCCATAGTAGAGCGATCCATGGGTTGATCCAAGCCGGAGAAGTCCATCGTTGCATCCGCCGGCATAGCTTCGTGATCCCCATGTTCCATAGGCATTTCACTCTGCGCCCAAACGGGGGAGACATTAACCACCAGCAAGGCGGCCATCGCTAAAGCGGCTTGCCTGTTCCTAATCATCGCTGAATCCTTCATCACGCCACCACCACTTCGCGGAACATGCCTGCGTCCATGTGATACAGCAAATGACAGTGCCAGGCCCAACGTCCCAGCGCGTCGGCATGCACCAGAAAACTGATTCGCTGTGCCGGTTGAACGCTGATGGTGTGCCTGCGTGCCAAAAACTGGCCGTCCGGACTCTCCAATTCACTCCACATGCCGTGCAGATGCATGGGATGGGTCATCATGGTGTCGTTGTGCAGAATTACCCGCAAGCGTTCGCCATGGCGAAAATGAATGGGGGTGGATTTGCCAAATTCCAGGCCATCGATAGACCAGGTGTAACGTTCCATATTGCCAGTAAGATGGAGTTCGATCTCCCGCTCGGGACCACGTGGATCGAGCGGACCACCGAGCGTATGCAAATCGGCATAGGTCAGCACACGGCGGCCGTTGTTGCGCAGGCCGACACCCGGGTCGTCGAGGTTGGTGCGTGGCCAATCCACGCGCATATCAACACTGGGGCCATATTCAGTTTTAGCGTGGCGGGCGGGCACCCTCATGGTCATGGGTGCATCCGTGGCATGGCTACCATGCTGCATACCCTCCATGCCCGACATACTGGCCCCTGACATACCAGCCATGGTACCGCCCTGGGCCATGGCGCCCATCATATCCACCATGGTTAACCATTGAGGGGCATCCATTTCGGGCACCTCCGCCTCTATCCCGACGCGGGTCGCCAGGGTACCGCGGGCGTAGCCGGTGCGATCCATGGACTGAGCAAAGATGGTGTAAACATCGTCCTTCGGCGTGACAATCACGTCATAGGTTTCACCGGGCCCGCAGCGGAACTCATCTACGGTCACAGGCTCGACATTCTGACCATCAACCTGCACCACGGTCATTTCCAGCCCAGGGATACGCACATCAAAATAACTTTGGGTGCCGCTACTGATGAAGCGTAGCCGTACCCGTTCACCAGGACTAAACAGCCCGATCCAATTGGCTGCCGGTGTGGTGCCGTTCATCAGATAGGTGTAGGTGTAGCCAGAGATGTCCGCCAGATCGGTAGGGCTCATGCGCATCCGATTCCACATCCGCCGTTTTTTGACGGCAGCGCTAAAACCGCTTTCTGCGGCATCGCGGAAAAAGTCAACGGCGGTCGGCTCGTTGAAATTATAGTAATCGCTCTGTTTTTTCAGTTTGGCAAAGACTGTCATGGGATCTTCATCCGTCCAGTCGGACAACTGCACAATATAGTCACGGTCAGAACGGATCACTTCGCCACCCGCCGGGTCGACGATGATGGCGCCATAGATGCCAGTCTGTTCCTGAAATCCGGAATGGGAGTGATACCAGTAGGTACCGCTCTGCTGCACCTTGAAGCGATAGGTAAAGGTTTCGCCCGGCGCAATACCGTCAAAGCTGATACCCGGCACACCATCCATCTGGTAGGGCAAAATGATGCCGTGCCAATGAATCGAGGTAGAAACGTTCAAACGGTTGGTAACGCGAATGGTGACTGTATCACCCTCGCGCCAGCGCAAGGTGGGGGCCGGGATCGAGCCGTTAATAGTGGTCGCCATGCGTTGGCTACCAGTAAAGTTAACCGCTGTCTCCGCAATGGTGAAATCGAACTCTACACCGGTGAGCACAGGGGCTGACCCGGTAATAGTTTGAGAAGATGGTGTTGCCCAAGCTGGATTGAGCCAGGGTGCCAACCCAAGTAACACACCACCTGCAGCTAAACCTTGTACAAATCTGCGGCGGGGTAAATTGGGCAGTGCCGAAGCATGCGAGGCAATATACGTCATCTTCTTTATCCTTGTAAATCAAACAGTTGATTTGCGCACCATAGCAAGAGCATTAACTACCCGGTTATCATTGCTATTCCTACTACTTTAAATCATAGCGGTACAAAGCTGTCGTTAAGGTGACGCGCGCATTACAATTTTGTCATGTTCCCATCATCGCGGTCTCCCTTAATACAGAATTAAATACCTGCCTAATTCAGCACTTGTATCAATCTGCATATGCTCAGCAATGGAATGGATTTCGATTATTAACCGTAGACGGCTCTACATTAAAACTGCCAGAAAAATAAGCACTGTTTGATCACTTTGGTAAAACGAGTCCGCATGCGAACTACCCGAACGCTCGACTCTTACAGTTGTATGATGTTATCAATAAGATTTTGATCGATGTTCAAGTCCCGCCTGTCAGTGTTGGTTACTGCCCGTTCTTTAATTGCCTCACAGGTCTGGAATATGAATTTCGATAGCGACACCAACGTTATCGATGTAGCCATTCGTCGCCTCAAAGCCAAAATCGACGATGATTTTAATCTCAAATTAATTCGCACCTTGCGAAGCATGGGTTACATGATAGACACACCTGATGGTGACCAGGAGACCAATAAATGAGGCGACCGACTTCTTTGACGTTCGGCTTACCTTGTTGGTTAGGCCGCTGCTACCGTAGTATTTCTAGCTTTCGATTGGATTGTCGCTCAATTGAACTTAGATCAATCAGTTGGGCGCGAATTTAGTGTACAAGATCAAGATATTGGTGTATCAGGAAATTCTCTACTCCAACATGGAAGAATACGAACGCATGCCGCAAATGATCGGTGATATGCATTTTTTGGCCAAAGCAATCAACGAGCTACACCCACCTAATACAAACGATATCGATCTAAAAAGTGAAGTACATAATTTATTCGATTTTTATGAAGCCTGAGCGGAAGAGTCTCATGTTTCATTGACGCTGAACGGCGGATGCTCACGTTCAGGGAGACCGCCTGATGTTGCGCCGCGCACTCAGCAATCTGCTTTCTAATGCCATCCGCCACACACAGCCAGGTAACAGCGTGGTGGTAAAACTCAGTCACGCCGAAAGCGGTGTGCTTATTGTGGTCGAGAACCCCAGAACGCCCATCCCCGCTGAACACCTCGCCAAAGTGTTTGACCGTTTTTACCGCGCCGACCCGTCACGCCAGCGTAGCGGTGCAGGCTTAGGCTTAGGCTTAGGCTTAGGCTTGGCCATCGTCAAGTCGATCATCGACGCCCATGGAGGAAAGATTGTGGTCATCTCCGACGAAGACAGCACGCAGTTCTAGCTCAATCTGCCGACTGCCGGTAGCAATACAGCTCTTGAATCAAGTGGCTGTTACACGCCAGTTACTTAATCAACCTTGCGCAACAGCCTATGAAAGCGATATAACTATTTTTTTGGGGGGGGCTTATTGAAAGACAATGATACATCGGCAGGTTAGCCTATATTATAAAGCTGTTGGCCAGCCGAGACAAGCAGGATCCAGACGGAAATCAATCAGGACTCACAGTGATGAAAACGCCTCAAACAACTACTCGATTCGTCATCTTTATATGCATCGTTGTCTCTTTGGTTGTGGGATATATCATCTTATCCAAGACCAGTGCGATTACTTTTCTGGAAGACGGCGCTGCGCTGCAACAATGGATTCAACAGTTAGGGGTAGCTGGTCCTATTGTTATTATTAGTCTGATGACAATAGCAATCATCATGAGTCCCATCCCCAGCGCCCCTATTGCCCTGGCTGCGGGTGCCGCTTATGGTCACACAGCAGGAACGGTGTACGTTGCCATCGGCTCAGAACTGGGTGCGATCATTGCTTTCTTTATTGCACGTTTGGTAGGCACCGATATATTGCAAAAATGGGTTGGTGATCGACTCACCAAAACCATGCTCGGTTCTCAAAACACATTAATGGGTATTGTTTTTATTTCTCGATTGTTGCCATTTATTTCTTTCGACATGATTAGCTATGCCGCCGGTGTCACACCTTTGAAATTTTGGCGTTTTGCAGTCGCTACCCTAGCCGGCATCATTCCCGCCAGTTTCCTTTTAGCGCATTTCGGAAGCGAGTTGGCATCCGGTGAAAGTCAACGCATTGGTATAACAGTATTATTACTTGGTGGCGTGTCACTTATCTTCTTACTTTTTAATTGGCTGTCACATCGGAGAAATTAACAACAATACCGAGATATTGAATCGTATTTTAGCGGCGCAAGTAGCGCTGGATGTGGCATTGATTTAGATCTTTAAAGAGCCTCCAGAATTAACCAGAGGCTCACACTATTATCCAGTTAGTTTCCAGTAAAATTTGCTGCCAGATAATCCCCGCCAGTACTGAGAAAAACATACAGCGTTCGCTTTTCAGGATCAGAAATGGCGCTGTTAGTAAAAACAGCCACCCATTCCGGGTGACCGCTGAATGTTTTCTTTTCTACCTTTGATGCTGTGACGGAAGCCCAGCTCTTGTCCAGTTTGCCTTTCTCCACAAGCCTGTCTATATTTTTTATTGCGATAAGCTCAGCTTGATTTTGACTGATAGCTTCATGGCCGTGTGAATGGTCGTGGCCGCTTCCCGCCATAGCAGCGGCTGAGAATAGACTGAGTGAGAAACCAAGCATCAATGTTTTTAATTGCATAATAAAAATCTCCTTACGTTAATCAATAGTATCGTGAGTT
>Ga0316204_10002715_pt1 | contig 38747 bp, 33 predicted proteins | sample 6monrhotite_MG_2_FD_205661 | JGI IMG/M metagenome (GOLD analysis project Ga0316204, IMG submission 205661) | Microbial mat bacterial communities from mineral coupon in-situ incubated in ocean water Damariscotta River, Maine, United States -... | ecosystem: Environmental > Aquatic > Marine >...
CTAAAGTCGCTAAGTCGACAACGCCAGCGGAAGAAACCGCAAAAGAATAAGACTCACCTTGAAAATTTAAGTTTGAGTTTTCTAAATCAATGCCTTCAAACTGATAACTTCCTACTTGATTAATATTGCTTAATGTTCCCTCTAAAGTTTCGTCTGCGGTAATGTTGATACAAACATTATTGACTGAGCTTTGCTGACTGATGAGCAATAAATCTTGAGCCGGTTCAAAGCTGGTGGGTAGGTTTAAGTTATCAGTGGTTTTAGCGATTGAAATAACACTTTGGGCACTCCCTGCAACACCTTGAGCAGAAATATCATTATGGTTTGAAAAATCAACCGATGAATCATGCACAAAACCAAGTCTTGTGCCATTTGAAGTGGTAGCAGAAAAATCAAGCGTCTGGCTATCGACACTTCCTCCGCTTGTAAGTGCGGTTAAATTCAGATTTGAAATCAGATAGCTTGTCACTTCGCTGATATTCAAATAACAACTCAAGCCAATTGATTGAGAATCGCTGCCACCCTTTCCATCGGTTACTGTTACCCTTGCACTCATTAAGCCCTCTTGGCAAACAAAGGATTCACTCGGCTCAAATGTATAAGTTAAAGCATCATTATCAGCGTCAGTTGCCGTTGCCGACAAGGTAATTGTTTCACCATTAAAAGCTTCTATTGAACTAGCCGATAACTCAACAATAACCGGAGCTCGGTTTGTTTGAGTAATCGGTTCTGGTGTGGGGTTGTTAGAGCCACCGCCGCCACAAGCAGCCATCAAAAACAATAATGTTATCGCCGCAAAATACTTAAAATATGCCATAAAGTTAACCTCACCAAATATATTTTATAACATGATCGTCCATGACTTTAAATCAGAACAGCTAATGTTATCGTGTTAGCTGTCAGGTTACTTGTTGTATAGTCCCAGTTTGTTGTCGGTGAGTCCCAATGTGGACTTGAATGTGACGCATTACCGCTTTTTGAGTCAGGCGGTCAATTTCAGATGAGCAATAGAGGGTCTGCCAGAGATGGTTTGGGATTTGTCGGGAACGCTAGTCGAACCAGTAATGTATCATTACAGTAGACACCAGAGACCCTGAAGTGCGAGTTTGGAGGTACAATAATAACTCTCTTACGAGCGCAAGCCTGCCACGAAACAAGAAATACGCCTTGCCGTCTACAAACGCCTCTTGAGGACACGCACCTGTATCTAGTCATATCATGACAGATGGACTCAGACTGTTTTTCCAGGGCTTTGATGATTTCAGAGTAAACTTATCGGATCTTAAATCCACATTGCTGGCAAATGCCATTGAGACAATCCACGTAATTATCGTATTGAAATCGCTGTAAGGAACGGGGGTTTCCTTTTAATACGGGCTTTCAGGTTTGAGATAAACTTCTTACATAACGGTATCTAAAATTATCTGTCGCATTTTTGCTTCTCGAATTGTGTTCTTTAAAAACTTTATCGGTTGAAGTTGAACTTACAGTGATAGCAATAAAAAAACTTAACTTAATTCATCGATTCCTCGATTAGCTAATTCATCGGCTTTTTCATTTTCTGGGTGACCACTGTGTCCTTTCACCCATTTCCATTCAACTTGATGTCGTTGATTTTGTTGGTCGAGTAACTTCCATAAGTCGGCATTTTTAACCGGCTTTTTTTGTGAATTTTTCCATCCTTTTTTCTTCCAATTGTCCATCCATTCTGTGATCCCTTTTTTGACGTATTGAGAGTCAGTCGTCAACACCAAAACGTTCGATTTTTTTACCGCTTCAAGTGCTTTAATCGCCGCCATCAATTCCATACGGTTATTGGTAGTGTCTTTTTCGCCTCCGAAAATTTCTTTTTGGTGTTTACCGACTCTCAGCAACGCTCCCCACCCCCCAGGTCCGGGATTTCCGCGACAAGCACCGTCTGTAAATATTTCTATTCGACTCAAACTATCTCCTATAACTCTTATTATATGACAAATGTTTTTTAAACCTAAAATAACCAGTTGGATTCGTGGAAAGAGTGCTAGAACACGCTGCGATTAGCGTAATGAAAAATTGCATGGTCACCTTAACGGTGATGAGTTAATTTTTCATATAGCTAAGCGTGGCGTGGACTGGTGCTATTTCTCGTGATTCAACTGGTTAATTTAGGTTAAAGTATTCTCAATTAAGTTATTGCATTATCTGTTTGACACAGTTATCAACATGTGAATTGACCGAGGGTTCTGTAAGTCTTGGGTTAACCAGCTTTTTATTTCGCCGCCAACTAGGTCTTATTGGTGTCATTGTTGAGACTTTCTTTTTCGCCACGATTATGAAATAGCCCGCAAAGTAATCGCAGCCTAATTTCGAAAGCTTTTTAAACCAAGAATAATAGTGACGCTTTTGTATTTTATCATCAGTTATACAAACTGGGATCTCTGCAACTGATTCGAAACCGAGTAAACGGAACCAATCATTTAATCTAAATCGGCTAATCGTTCTAGGACGCTCTTTCTGCTGAGTTAAAAAGTGAATAAAGCGATTTTTGATAGTCAACCAACTGAGCGAATTAGATACCAATAAAATAATATGCCCTTCTGGGATCAAAACGCGTTCACACTCTCTTAGTATCTGGTGAGGCGTCGAACTTCGCTGCAGAATATCTGGTAACACCAACAAATCGATACAATCAGACGCTATCGGTAATTCTTCATAGCGACAGACAAGATCACACTCGTTAAGCCGATTAGATATCACCATCGCATTTCTGACACTCAAATGCTCGGAAACTAGCTTTTTCGATTTATCGGAATATAACAAAGCATGATAACCAAAAATACCAGACAATACGGACTCTAATTTTTTCCTGGCTAAATTGAGCCGCCTGTCAGAAAGCCCTACGGTTTCATATTTGGCAAGTTTGTTTTGCCAAACAGAAATCAAAGCTTTTAACTCTTTCAACATATCCCTTAAATCCTCGCCTAAGCTTATACTAACCTGCGGTTTTTTTATCTATCACAAATAGCATAAAACTGGCTCATCAAAAATAGGATTTTTAGACTAACTTAAGTTGATAATAACCTATCGGCACTATTATCACCATTTTGGAGTCTTTTACTACCAATAGCATAAATGTCGCTGTCTCGGTTGTATACCAATAAATCCCTTTAGAAAGCCGTTTTTGGCAAGATATTTGACATATTCCACTATAAAAAATACCATCTATGCCCGTCAATATCTGATTTTAACAATTTCATTTCTACATTTTTGAGATATAGTGATCTTACACCGTTAATTTGGTGCTAGAATCATAAATTAAATCATATAGATACAATCAACAATAACAGGAACACAAATTGACTAAAAAGCTCATCACAATCATATTTCTATTGCTCTTGGCAGGATGTAAAACCATACAACTGAACAAGCCAGTTACACAAGAAACGACCGTATCTAAATTAGCAAACTCTTCATTAGTCGAACCAGAACCTGAAATACAGCTGACCGAGTGTCTCGCAATAGAAGCTCCAATCGACCCAGAGTCTTATTGGGATGCCTGGCAAAGAGTCAGTGGGCAACTTTCCTTACCCGTGCCAGATAGTCGACGAATACGCGCACAGAAATCCTGGTACGTTAATCACCCGTCTTATCTCAAGCGAGTAAGTAAACGTGCCGAACCTTATTTATACTTTATTATCAATGAATTAGAAAAGAGAAATTTACCGCTCGAGCTGGCTCTATTACCCATTGTAGAAAGTGCCTACGATCCTTTCGCTTATTCTCATGGGCGCGCATCAGGAATGTGGCAATTTATTCCTGGAACAGGTAAGGGTTATGGATTAAAACAAAACTGGTGGTATGACGGGAGACGCGATATTTTCCTCTCAACCCATGCCGCATTAGATTATTTATCCTACTTAAATAAGCGCTTTGATGGCGACTGGCTGTTAGCGCTAGCCGCTTACAATTCTGGACAGGGCAATGTTAGTAGAGCCATCCGCAATAACAAGAAAAAAGGCAAGCCAGTTGATTTTTGGTCGCTTAAACTGCCAAAGGAAACCAAAGCCTACGTGCCAAAATTATTGGCTCTAGCCGAAATTTTGCAAGAATCAGATGAAAACAGTACTTTTTGGTCCGAAGTTAAAAACCAGCCCTATTTTGCTCGTGTAGCAACTGAAGTGCAGATTGATTTAAGTCTTGCTGCCGATCTGATTGAACAGCCAATGCAAGATTTTTATACTTTAAATCCTGCATTTAATCGCTGGGCAACCGACCCCGAAGGACCACATTATTTACTGATCCCGGTCGAAAAAACTGAAACTTTTCAAGCAAATTTAAAAACAATTCCTAAAAATGAGAGAGTTACTCATAAAAGATATAAAATAAAAGAAGGCGACAGCCTGAGTACTATAGCTGCAAAATTTTCTACGTCCGTTTCCTTACTAAAATCCACTAACCATATTAAAGGAAACAGTATTAGATCAGGGAAATCACTCCTCATTCCAGTAGCGTCTAAGCGACGTGGTGAATATTCAAAAAGCAATCACCAGCGATTGTTAACAAAACAAAATGCCAAACGAAACGGCAATAAAACTTCTATCACTGTGGCAAAAGGCGATTCATTTTGGACTTTATCTCGAAAATATAAAGTAAACCTTCGTAGTTTGGCTCAGTGGAATAACATGGCACCCACTGATACTTTAAAAGTCGGGCAGAAACTTGTTTTGTGGACAAAACAACCCATAAAATTCGCCTCAGCTTTAAGCAGTAGTAAAAAAACTCGAAAGATCCATTACAAGGTTAGAAATGGTGATTCTTTTGCAAGGATTGCCGATAAGTTTAACGTAAGCCTCAACAAGATTAAAAAATGGAATACTTCACTAAGCCGCAAGAAATACCTTCAGCCGGGTCAGTCTTTGACACTATTCGTTGATGTGACGAAACAATTTTGATATTCTCGCCCGCCCCGCTATGAAGATTATATTTGATATTTGGTTGAAAAATGAACAGTATGATTTTGCCCTGTTTATCACTTTATGAAGTCTCAAGCGCTTGGCATTCTGGGAACTCAAGGTATAACGAAATTTTTAGCTAATCGACAAGAAGAGGTCGTCAAAAGATTTGCTCCTCTGGACAAACCTCAAAAATTGCTAAAAAATATTGAAGTACTTCTCTAACATTCTGAAGTAGATAATATGAACCTGAAGAAAATAATATGCTCCTGAAGAAAAAAGTATGACCGATAGCTACACTAATCGCATCGAAGAGCTTGAAACAAAAAGCGCTTTTCAAGATCATTTAATTGATGAACTTAACCAAGCGTTAATTCAGCAACAAAACGATATTACCAAACTAACCCGAATTGTCGAAAATGTGCTCTCACAAGTTGAAAAAATTGGCGATCCCCCTTCAAGAACTGAGCAAATTGAATTGCCGCCACATTATTAATTTTAGCACAAGCGTTAAAATCGTCCTGATCTAGTACCGCTGAAAAACCAAACTCGCATTAGTCCCGCCAAAACCAAAACTATTGGAAATAATTCGATCTAATTTTGCTGGCTCTGTTTTTTGTACAATTGGCAAATCAGCAGCCTCTTGATCCATTTGGCTAATGTTAATCGAGCCAGCTATAAAATCATGTTGCATCATTAATAAACTATAAATCGCTTCGTGCACACCCGTTGCGCCTAACGAATGACCCGCTAAAGATTTTGTCGATCCTATTTTTGGGAGCCTTCCACTAAAAACCTCCTTAATTGCGCCAAGTTCTGCGGCGTCACCTACTGGCGTACTAGTACCATGAGTATTAACATAATCAATATCACCTTCGACAGTCGCCATTGCCTGTTGCATACACCGCACTGCCCCTTCGCCAGATGGAGCAACCATATCGTATCCGTCCGACGTCGCACCATAACCAACTAATTCGGCATAAATATGTGCGCCACGTGCCTTAGCATGTTCTAATTCTTCCAACACCAAAGTTCCGCCACCTGAAGAAATAACAAAGCCATCGCGAGTTTCATCATAGGGTCTTGAAGCTGTGGTTGGCGTATCGTTATATTTTGAAGAAAGCGCTCCCATCGCATCAAATAAAAGCGTTAAGCGCCAGTCTTCCTCTTCACCACCACCTGCGAATACAATATCTTGTTTTCCTAATTGGATTTGTTCGTAAGCATTTCCAATACAATGAGCGCTAGTCGCACACGCAGACGAAATAGTATAATTGATCCCTTTGATTTTATAAGGCGTCGCTAAGCAGGCAGAAGTTGTACTCGCCATAGATTTTGGAACGGCATAAGGACCAACTCGTTTTACGCCCTTTTCTAAGCAAATGTTAACTGATTCAGTCTGAGTTTTTTGTGATCCGCCACCTGAACCAAAAATCAATCCGGTACGAGGATTTGACACAAGTTCATCGCTTAAACCAGCATCCTTAATTGCCTGAGTCATTGAAATATATGCATACGCTGCAGCATCGCCCATAAATCGGCGCACTTTACGATCAATATGCTCAGTGATATCAATATCTGGACGTCCACAAACATGGCTACGTAGCCCGATTTCCGCATATTTTTCATTGAAAGTAATTCCTGACTTACCTTCTTTTAGTGACTGAGTAACTGTGTCTACATCATTTCCAAGACAGGAAACGATCCCCATCCCGGTAATCACTACTCGTTTCATTGATATTCCTCTCGTACTAAATCTGGTGCTATATTAAACCGCTATTATTGACGATTAAAAATCTTCTGTCGATTCAAATAACCCTACTTTTAGATTCTTTGCCGTATAGATCTCTTTTCCATCAACTGCGACCGAACCATCAGCAATAATCATTGACAAACCACGCCTGATGATTCGCCTAACATCTAAACGATAAATGACTTTTTTGGCAGTTTCCAATACCTGACCAAAAAATTTAATTTCCCCAGCGCCAAGTGCTCGACCTTTACCGGGACTACCGTTCCATGATAAGAAAAAACCGCCAAGCTGCCACATGGCATCAACCCCTAAGCAACCGGGCATAACAGGATCTCCTTTAAAGTGACATCCAAAAAACCATAGGTCAGGATTAATATCTAATTCTGCAACAACTTCACCTTTTCCATACGCGCCGCCTTCATCACTTATTTTGGTAATACGATCCATCATCAACATATTGGGAAGTGGTAATCTTGCCAATGCTTGACCATCCGACGCGGAGCCAATAAGCTCACCATTACCGCAAGCGATTAACTCTTCTCTCGTGAAACTTTCCGTTCGACTCATTTTTTTAAAACCTTTGTGTGTAATCTGACTGATAATTAAGTAATCTTGATGATCAATTTACTCGTTAAAGACAATTTATATGAGCATCTAAAATCAAGATAAATGGAGGTAAGAATTTGAAATTGGCGACATTATCCCCTGTTTGGTGAGGTAATCTGGTATGACCATATGCAGACAGACCTATCTAATTGTTTTTTAAGGCTTATTTCAGCATACAGATGTGCGCTGGAAGTAGTATTTTTAGACTAACTGAAGAGAAACCCTCATTCCTTTCTTCTCGGTGGGCTGCATATAGAAGATAAGTGAAAGTTTGTAGACGCTCTCAACAAACATCTTTTTTATTTTAGGTATGAATTCCCACACGGAGCATGGGAACCAAAAAATTGTAGTTTATCAATAATAGCTAACAACTAAGTATTTCTTCAAACTTTAACGACTAATTCCAACTTTTCTATTTTTTCATGACCGAGTTTAGAGTGTGAAGCTTTCCGGATAAATCCACCTACTTCGTTCCATTTGAGCATAAACAATTTCGCAGTGAAAAAATAATCGCGAAACTCTGGTTCCGAGTAATACTTACTTGTAATTTCGGTGTATAAAACAGTTTTAGGATCGCCGCCAAACAGTCTTACCATCCTTATCTTCCAATATAATCCCCATCTCATTAAACTGATCACGGATCTCATCTGCCCTAGCCCAATCTTTAGCTTCTCTGGCTTGTTTTCTTTCCAAAATAAGCTTTTCGATCAAATCGTCATCTTGAGTTTCATTTCCAACAGAAGACTTTAAAAAGTCATTTGGATCTTGTTGTACAATACCCAATATGCTCCCGAGTTTTATCAAAACCGCCGCTAACGATTGCGCTTGTTGTATATCTTCTTTTTTACTGAGATTAATCGCCTTGGCTAGTTCAAATAAAATTGCCACCGCTTCAGCAGTATTAAAATCATCATCCATAACTAATTTAAATTTTTCGATATATTCGTTCGAATCATCAACCTCAGGCAAATTACTCAAATCTAGATCCCGTAACGAAAGATACAAACGCTCTAGTGCTGAATCGGCACAATCAAGATTGCTTTCACCGTAACTCAACTGACTCCTATAATGACTTGAAAGCATAAAATATCGAATGGTTTCCGCTCGATATTTTTTTAGCACATCTCGAATAGTAAAAAAGTTATTAAGCGACTTGCCCATTTTTTGGTTATCAACTTGCACCATGCCTGTATGTATCCAAGTATTAGCAAACACACAACCATTTGCCGCCTCTGATTGAGCAATCTCATTTTCATGATGTGGAAATTTCAGATCAGAACCCCCACCATGAATATCAAAATGCTCACCGATACATTTTTTGGTCATAGCGGAACATTCGATATGCCAACCGGGACGCCCCGCTCCCCATGGCGAATCCCATTGTGGTTCATCGGGCTTCGCCATTTTCCAAAGCACAAAGTCCATACTGTTGTTTTTGTCAGTCGCGACATCCACTCTTTCACCCGCTTGCAGTGCTTCCAAATTTTGTTTGCTTAGTTTTCCATAATCCTCAAATTTGGGCACATTGTAATAAACATCACCTTTTGCGCCCTGATAAGCAAAACCTTTTTCAATTAAATTCTCAATGATCTCAATGATCTCGGGGATAGATTCAGTTGCTTTCGGTTCAATATCAGGTTGTTGCATTCCGAGCGCTGCAAAATCATCATGCATAACTTTCGTGAATCGCTCAGTTAACGATTGAATATCTTCACCATTTTCATTGGCTCGGTTAATTATTTTGTCATCAATATCAGTGATATTACGAACATAAGTTAAGTCAAAGCCTGAAAAACGAAGATAACGAACGATCACATCAAAAGAAATATAAGTCCGTCCGTGACCGATATGGCAGTAATCATAAATGGTGGTACCACAAACATACATGCGGATCTTTCCCGCTTCAATCGGCTTAAATTCTCGTTTACTTTGGGTCAAAGTGTCGTAAATCTTTAACATTATCGGTGATAACTCATTTCGCTCAATAATTTATTGACGGCTATTATAAAAGGCTTGGATATAAATCGCACCAACATATTGGTTCTAAAAGAAATATATATTTACGAGATTGCGTTCATATTCTCATTATTCAACTTTCTTGGGTATCTGGCATATTTAAGGTAAGATCGCGCTTTTCCTATCAGTGAGTCTCTAAAAATGATTACTATTCAAACCAATTTAGGCGATATCAAAGTCAAGTTAAATGCAGAAAAAGCTCCCGTGACCGTCAATAATTTTTTGTCATACGTTAATTCCGGGCATTATGAAGGTACCGTGTTTCATCGAGTCATTGAAAACTTTATGATCCAAGGTGGTGGCTTTGACGAAGATATGAACCAAAAAACGGTCGGTCAAGCGATTAAATGTGAATCTCAAAATGGTTTGTCTAATAAAGTTGGTACAATCGCAATGGCTAGAACTAGCGATCCACATTCTGCAACTGCGCAATTTTTTATTAATACCAAAGATAATGATTTTTTAGATTTCACTGCAGAAACAACGCAAGGCTGGGGCTATTGTGTTTTTGGCGAAGTCGTTGAAGGCATGGCTGTTGTTAATCAAATCAAAATGGTGGAAACGAGTTTTTCTGCTGGAATGCAAGATGTTCCTGTTGAAACCGTTATGATCAACAAGATAGTCATCGAAGAGTAATCCTTTCTGATGGCTAAGGTCACACATTTAATTTCCGACTTACATTTATGCCAAAGTCGACCCGACCTTTTCGCGTTGTTCGAGCACTATATGCAAAAAATTGCCCCAAAGAGTACTCAACTTTACGTGCTCGGCGATCTTTTTGAAGTTTGGATCGGTGATGACTGTTTAAATGAAAGTGACACATCCACTCAACTTTATTTTGATGTTATTTCACTGTTTAAAAACTATTCTGATCTCCATGGCGAATTATTTTTTATTCATGGAAATCGTGATTTTCTATTGGCTAAACAATTTGAAAAATTAACTGGCGGTCAACTTTTAGCCGAACCTTTTTTGGCTTCGTTGGCTGGCAAGACAATCGCGCTGATGCACGGCGATAGCCTTTGCATTGACGATGTCGCTTATCAAGAATTCCGAACCATGGTAAGAAATCCTCAATGGCAAAAAGAATTCCTTTCATACCCCATAGAAAAACGTGCAGAAATTGCCCAAGGTCTTAGACAAAAAAGTAAACAGGCGCAATCAGAAAAATCCAATGACATAATGGATGTTAGTCCGTCTGCAGTCAGCGATTTTTTTGCACAACATAACATCGATTGGCTTATTCACGGACACACTCATCGCCAAGCCACTCACCAATTATTTCTCAATGACAGAGTTGTTAACCGAGTAGTATTAAGTGATTGGGGAGACAAAGGATTTTATTTATCCATTGACAAGAAAGGTCTGAAAGAGCATTATTTTAGTCTTTGAGTACTCGATCTCGATAGTTTAAATAAAATTGATTTAGATCAATGACGCTCAAATTGATTCCAGTACTCTAATATCAAAAGTAGTTTGTAGTTTAGCCATAACCATCATTAATTAGTTGGGGATTTGTTGTGAACGTACCAAACTATCTACCTGTATTTATATTATCTTACGCTTTTACATTACAAACGATTAAGCGAATTCTGCGTTGGCTCGCCAACAAGATCTACCCAATATCTGTAGAATGTTCAAAGTTTGAAATTTGTTAATTAATAATAAAGCCATGATAACTGAGGTGACATTTTAACTTTTAATTAGGTGTGAAAATGAAAATATTATTACTTATCGTTAGCTGCATCGTAAGTAGCTCCGCATTTGCTTTAGAGAACAAAATCATAAAAGACTGCGAAGACTGCCACGGCAAAAATGGAATTAGCTTTGAATCGGACGTTCCAACTATCGCTGGTGCGTCTGCTGCTTTTATGGAGGCTACATTATTTACCTATCAAGATAATACTCGTCCGGTTATAGAGTCGAAATACAGAACTGGTGATACTAGCCGAGCGACTACCGATATGAAAAAAATAGCGGATCAGTTAACCGACCAACAGATCAGTGACCTGTCAGAGCACTACGCTTCACTACCTTTTGTTCCAGCCAAGCAATCTTTTGATGCTACACTAGTCACTACAGGCAAAAAAATTCATGAACGAAAATGTCGCAAATGCCACGAAGATGGAGGCTCTAGTGCGGAGGACGATGCCGGGATTTTGGCTGGTCAATGGACACCTTATTTGCAAGAGTCAATGAAGCATTTTCGTGATGGTAGTCGTGAAACAGACAAAAAAATGAAAAAGTTAATCGATAAATTGAACGAGGAAGAATGGTCAGCACTACTCGCTTTTTATGCGAGCCAGCAAGATTAAGCATAACTCATCAAGGAGAAATGAATGAGTGCTTGGCAAAAGATATGGAGTCCGAGTAAAAAGTGGTGGATGTTCGGTATGCCCATCGGCGCGATCTTCGCTGCCATTTTCGGCGTGATGTTTTGGGGAGGGTTCAATTGGACATTAGAAATGACCAATACCGAAAGTTTTTGTATCAGCTGTCATGAAATGGAACAAACCGTTTATCAAGAATACAAAGAAACAACCCATTTTAAAAATGCATCTGGGGTGAAAGCGAGCTGTCCTGATTGTCACGTGCCGAGACCTTGGGGTTACAAAATTGTTAAGAAAATAAAAGCCAGTAATGAGGTTTGGCATAAGATGCTCGGCACAATCGATACCAAGGAAAAATTCGAACAACACCGCTTGGAAATGGCCGAGCGTGTGTGGGAAGAAATGAGAGCCAACGATTCTAGGGAGTGTCGGAATTGTCACTCATTCGAAGATATGGATTTAGACGAACAACAAAAGCGTGCAAAGCGTAAACACGATCCAAAACGCATTGCAGAACGAGGCGAAACTTGCATTGATTGTCATCAAGGAATAGCGCATGAAATGCCGCAAGAGGATTTTGAAGACTCTGCAGCCGAAGATTAGAATTTGAAAATCGAGTAGATATATAAATGAACATTTAAATTAATCGTTAACACAATCAATCTGGTTTATTGCTCGCAGTATTAAACGCAAAAGCTAGAAAGGGGGTAAGAATGAACTCACTACGACGTACTTTCATTAATGGACTTAAGCTATCCATCTTTTTAGTGCTTTCTCTAGCTTTTATCGGTTGTGGGAGTGATGGCGATGACGGTACCCCCGGAGCTGGAGGTCCCGCAGGTCCAGCAGGACCTGCAGGAGGCGATGTAATTGCGGTTTCCGAAGTTCAAACTTCGTTGGTTGCAACGATTAACTCCGCAACTTTTACAGGTCAACCTGTGGTTAATTTTACGGTTGTCGATCAAGACGGACTACCCTATGTTGATCTACCCTCTATCCGGTTCAGTCTTGCTAAATTAATCCCTGGAATTAATGGTGATTCGAGTGATTGGCAAAGCTACATTAATCAAACAGAAACGGCAGATGGTAATGGTCCGGGCACTGTTGATACGATTCAAGCGACCTCTGATCGAAACGGCGTTTTAGAAAACCACCTAGATGGAACCTACACTTATACTTTTGAAAATGACATCAGCCAAATCACTTCTCCCCTGGCTGTTGCTTATGAACCAGAATTAACTCATCGATTAGCCATGCAACTTAGCGGAGGCGGTCAACCAGCGACTAATGCCATTTTCGATATTCGTCCTTCTGATGGAGCGACAACGGGCATTTTTTCTCGTGAAATAGTTAAAATCGAAAGCTGTAATTCTTGCCACGGCAAGCTTGCCCTGCATGGGGGCGGTCGACTAGATACGAAACTATGTGTTACCTGTCATAATCCAGGAAGTACCGATGCTAACAGTACCAATACTGTCGATTTTAAAGTAATGATCCACAAAATTCACGAAGGTGAAGACCTTCCTTCAGTTGAAGCCGGAGGCGAATATTCCATTTATGGATTTAGAGATAGAAAACATGACTATTCAGACGTGATTTTCCCACAGGATACTCGTCATTGCAGCAAGTGTCATGATGCTAACGATACTGACACACCAGACGCAATTAGCTGGGCTGAAAACCCTACCATTGAAGCCTGTGGCTCTTGTCATGATAATGTTGATTTTGCTTTAGGTATAGACGGTGGTCATGAAGGCGGTGTAATGGATAACAACGCCGATTGTACTGTTTGTCACAAAGAAGGCGGAATTGTTGGAAGCGTTGCTTCATCTCACATCATTCCATCAGAAATAGCTGCACAAGATTTTGAATTTAATATATTGGGAGTAGCTAATTCCGGGCCGACAGAATTTCCTGCTGTCACCTTTTCAATCACTAATCCAAATGATGGCGACGCAGCATACGACATCCTGAGCGATCCAGCATTCACAACTGGTGGTGGAGTTAGCCGACTTGCGATCGATCTCGCCTGGGACGCAAAAGAATTTACTAATACTGGTTCCGGCAGTGGTGCCGCGAGTACTGTGTCTATTAATGCACTAACCTCGTCAGTCGATAACGGTGATGGAACTTATACAGCAACATCAACCGTTGCAATTCCTGAAGATGTGTCTGGAACTGGTGGTGTAGCGATTGAAGGTCATCCAGCGGGAGATTATGACGGTGATGAAACCTTCAGCGACAGGATACCGGTAAAAAGCGTTGTTTCTTACTTTAGTATTACTGATCCAGAACCAGTTCCTCGACGCGAAATTGTCGATAACGCTAAGTGTAATAATTGCCATAATCAGGTCAGTTTACACGGTTCCAATCGGAACGGTGAAGTTCAGCTTTGTGTAATGTGTCATAACGCCAATAATACTGATATTGCACGACGCCCTGCAGATCCTGAAACCACCGGCGATGGTAAGAAGGAGGAATCCATTGACTTCAAACGATTGATTCACGCTATCCATTCACCAGATACCAGAACTAACGAACTATTTGTTTATGGATTTGGCGGTAGCGAACACCGTTACGGCGAGGTGCTATTCCCCGGCATGGCGAACAATTGCGAGACTTGCCATTTGCCAGATACATGGATGTTACCGGTGGGCGGAAATGTACTCGCATCAACCGTTGATACAGGCGTTGACGTATCCTCTCCAGATGATGATTCAAATATTAGTGCAGAGGCGGCTGTTTGTTCATCTTGCCATGATTCAATATTGGCACAAGCCCATATGACCCAAAATGGCGGTGCTTCGTTTGATACAACTCAAGAAGATATAAATAACTACACCGTGATCGAGACATGCCAATTCTGTCACGGAGAGGGCGGTATCAAAGATGTAAAAGATGTGCACGGTTTCTAACGTGCACATCATCTAAAAAGTAAATAAAGGTATGTTTTTTGAGATAAAAGGTTGGGGACATTTTGGATGAATTATGACAATAAGTTAATTGTTCTAAAACAGATGACAGGTCTAAAATTGCGCCATTGGATTGTTCTGATATTTACTCTCATTGGTGTATTCCTGTCCACCAGCTCTTCTGCTGAAGATGCAGAACAACTAACAGCAACTGAGCCAACTAGCACGCTTCAAACTAAACAGCATGCAGAATATTCCAAAAAAGGCGCTGATACCTGTCTAGGTTGCCATGATGAGGAATCTGCATTTCCAGTGATGGATATCTTTAAGACGCCTCATGGCAATACTAGTAGTAAGAGTTCTCCTATGGGGCAATTACAGTGTGAAACATGCCATGGCGCAGCAGGTGAACATGCAAAAAAAAGGATCAGAGAAGGGGAAGTTAGAGAACCTATGATCGATTTCGAACGTGGCAGTGATGTTCCAGTGGTCGAGAGAAATAAAATCTGTATTAGTTGCCATGAGAAAACAGAAAAAGCTCACTGGTCTGGAAGCAGTCACCAAGTAAGCGATGTAGCCTGTTCAGATTGCCATCAAATACACGCGCAAGCTGACCCTATACAAAAGAAAAATAAGCAAGTCGAGGTATGTGGTGGGTGTCATCAAACTCAAAAACTTGCTGCCAATCGTTTTTCTACCCACCCATTAAAATATGACCAACAAATGGGATGCACTGACTGTCATACGCCTCACGGTTCGCTCAATGAACACCAATTAGTTGAGGAAACAACTAACGACACTTGCTTTAATTGTCATGCAGAAAAACGCGGACCTTTTTTATGGGAACATGAACCCGCCGCAGAAGATTGTAATTTATGTCATGCGCCCCACGGAAGTAATCAAAAAGCGATGTTAGTGCAAAAAGCGCCTTTTCTTTGTCAAAACTGCCACAGTTCTGACGGACACCCTAGCCTCGCTCAAGGTAGCGAGGCTCAGAGTGCGCCCTTTAGTTCTTCTTCAACATTTTTATTGGGTCGAAGTTGCATCAACTGTCACTCCAAAGTTCATGGTAGCAATCATCCATCAGGAAGTAGACTGCAAAGATGATAATTGCAAACGTACTATTCACGAAGGTAAGGATTGGCTCGAACAAATAATTTAAGCAAGTGCGCCAATGGCTGACAAATAGTGGAGATAAACTAGGTTGAACAATTATGAATAAATTCATGGTGATATCTTTTATCCTCGGACTGGTTCTACAGTCTGGAAATATCTACTCTAAAGGGTTTAAAGGTGACAAGTCGGAGCAAGCTAAAACTGACCGTTGGCAGTGTCAATACTGTCCGGAAAGCGAGATCTGGAGCAGTCAAATGAATGCTCATCTCGGTTATCTCGATGAGGACGAGGACGCATTTCATTTTGGTAACTATTCTGGAATAGAAGACGGTGGTGCGCTATTTATTAGCGGTGAGTTGAATATGCTTGAAGGCGATACCTATTGGAGCACCTCTTTTCAAAACCTTGGCTTAGATTCCGTCGGTCTACAATCAGAATATGGCAAACTCGATAGTTACCAACTGGCACTCGTCTATCAGAGTATACCCGTCAGAAAATATGACAAACTAATAACCCCATTCGAAAACTCAGGTTCCAGCCAGCTCAATTTGCCAAATAATTGGATCCAAAGCGGCGATGCTCGCGACTATGCCGGTAGTAATTTATTGAGCCAGTTTTCGCTCGAGACGGATTGGGATCTATTTAATTTGAGTTTTGACTATTCCGCTGATAACAACTTTGACTATTCGACCAGTTATCGACGACTACAAAAAGACGGCATTCGAGAATTTTCCGCAGCGCAAATTTTAAACGCGACTTATCTACCTTTTCCGGTTGACCAAACAACGCAGGACTTCGATGCCTCAGCCAGTTATACCGTTGAGAAGTGGTTCGTAAAATTAAATGCTAAAGTTTCGCGATTTGATAATCAGATCAATTCGTTCACCTATGCTCTTCCTTATATCTCGTTAGTCAGCGGTGGTGAACAAGGTGGTTTATCAACAGCACCTGATAACGCTTATACCAATATTAGTTTATATAGTCAGCATAACTATGCGCCCCGCTCTTTTGCCAAGTTAAGATTTTCAACGGGGCGGCTAAAACAAGATGAAAATTTTCAACCCGCTACCACTAATTCAAACTTGCTGGTTGCTCTCCCCCAAGCCAACTTAGATGGTGAAGTCTCGACCAACGACTTGTCTTTGCAAGTGCATCATTGGTTTGATGATCAATGGACACTGCGGATCAAATATAGAGACAGAGAGCGCGATAACAAATCCGATCAATTAATCTTCCAACAAGTGGTAACGGATGCGTTTATAGGTTCGAGTTTAACGAACTTGCCTTATGATTTTAGTAAGGAAACATTCTCCGCTCAGTTAGACCATCGACTAAACGCAGAACAAAAAATTAGCGTCAGTTATCGCTCAGAAGATAAAACTAGAAATTTCCAATCGATTTATAAAACCAGGGATGATGGTTTTTCGGCAAAATACAATGCGATATTTTTTGAAGATATTCAACTGGCGATTAAGGGCGAGCTGTTATCTCGGGACAGTTCCTCGCCGCAGTTAATCGATTTTCTTGGCGTAGTAGAAAATCCACTGATGCAGCGATTTAACGTCGCCGATCGAGAGCAGGGTAAAATTGACTTCCAAGTGTTTTACCATTTTTCAGAAAAGTTTTCAGCCACCATTTCAGGAAAATACGCCGAGCAAGATTATGACAAGAGCGACATTGGCTTGATATTTAATCAGCAGGAAAATATCAACCTCGATCTTTATTGGAACATGAATGAAACCACCAATTTTTCGGTCTATTATCAACAAGAAGAGATCGATACAGAATTAGCTGGTAGTGATGGATTTTCATTGCCGAATTGGCAAGCTGATAATCTGGATGAAGTGACTAGTTATGGTTTCAATTTTTCATTCCAAAATCTTTTGGATAACAATTTGAATTTAACGTTCGACTATTCTCGCTCGGATGCCGATTCAACCACAAAAATCATTCGCTCCAGTGTGATTGACGCACTACCTAGTGTCTCCAGCTTATGGAGTAACGCAGAATTAAAAATCGATTACCAATATTCTGATAAAGTTGATTTTGCTTTAAGTTTTCAATATCAAGAATTTGAAAACTCCGACTTTGCCATTGATGGTGTCACTCCTGGCAGTTTGACCAATTTGCTGACATATGGTGCATTCAGTCACAACTATGAAGTGAATTATGTGGTGTTTTCAGTGGGTTACAAACTTTAAAATTGAACTAAACACTAGTAAATTAACTTATACTCAGGCAACCTGTAGTCTGATAGCTTGCCTGAGACACACGATTGCTTTTTTACCATGACCGACAACTCTTCACTACTGATTTATTCCCTGACAAAACCGTCCGCCTATCCTCATCCTGTAGAAAATATTCGGGTTATTGAAACTCATATTTCGTGGGTTATTTTGACAGGTAAATTCGCCTACAAAATAAAAAAGTCTGTCAAATTCAAATTTCTCGATTTCACTTCGTTAGATAAAAGACGTCAGTTTTGCTATCGAGAATTAGACCTTAATCGCCGACTTGCACCCGATTATTATCTGGATATCGTAGCGATTGCCGGCGATATCGATTCACCCAGAATAGAAAAAGACAATCAGCAATCGGATACAATTGAATATGCTGTAAAAATGAAACAGTTCCCACAGAAAAATCAGCTAGACCGACTATTAATAAACAACGATGTGACTGATTGTCAAATAGACCAATTGGCCGAAAAAATTGCCAAATTCCATGAAACAACTAAGAAATGTGAACCAAACTTAGCCTTTGGCTCAGCAGAACATATCAGTAGGAACTCTAACGACGTTTATAAACTCACACTGGCGAACATTATTGACGACAAATATAAGAAACGAGTCACTAAGTTATCGGAATGGACAACTCAAAGTTTCAAACAGTTAGAACATACTTTTACCAGCCGTAAAAACAAGGGTTTTATCCGCGAGTGTCATGGTGATCTTCATCTGGCAAATATAGCCATCGTCAGCCAGCAAGTTGTCATTTTCGATTGTATCGAGTTTAGTGATGAACTTTTATGGAATGATGTTATGAGTGAAATCGCTTTTGTTATTATGGATCTTGATCAACATCAAAGAGCAGAACTCGGATTTCGTTTCCTCAATCGCTATCTTGAAATCACTGGAGATTATGATGGGATAAAGATTTTACGGTACTATTTAGTTTACCGGGCGATGGTACGCTGTATGGTAAGCTGTATTCAACTAAAAGAGACCAAATTTGGAAAAGCCGAGCTTCAAAAAGTTACACTAGATTTCGAACGATACTTATCCTTAGCCGAACGATATATCAAGCATTTTGATAATCGACTAATCATTACGTTGGGTTATTCTGGTTCAGGAAAAACCACAATTAGCCAAAAACTTTTAGGACATTTACCAGCAATTAGAATTCGCTCTGACGTTGAGAGAAAAAGGCTACTCGGCTTACCAGAAACACATCGAGCAGATAAGACTGAACGAGATTTCATTTATAGTCACCACATGAACGAGTCGACTTACAAATATCTAGCAACTCTGACTTACGAATTATTAGACTCATCTTATAATATCATTGTTGACGCAGCTTTCTTGCAACAAGAGCGAAGACTTCAGTTCTTAGAGTTGGCGAAACTAAGAAATAAACCGTTTATTATTCTTTATTGTAAAACTGATGAAAAAATTCTCGTCAATCGATTAGAAAAACGCAAATTTAAAAATCGTGATGCGTCTGATGCAAATCGAAATGTTTTGCAAAAACAGTTAGCTAACCCGATAAATTTTGATACTAAAGAGTTACCATTCTTAGTTACCGTGGACACACAAGCCGATATAGACATACCTGAGCTATACCATCGTATTTTAAAAATCAATTGGTCTTTTGATTAAAAAAACATTGTTATAAAAGTTGGTACTACGCTGCAAGAGCATCAAGCTGAATTATTCATTTACGAATAAAAAATTAATTTATTTAGGTAAAACTCCTTGAAAAATATTAACAAAACCCCAAATAGTTAGCACTTAAATGAAGATATTAGCAGTGTTGATATAGTCTTTACTGACTAGTTTTCGGTAAATCTATGCTAATAAATGTCAACAATCTCGTGGTTGTAAAGTAATGAATTCCGCAAGACGAAATTATTGCGGGATCAACGAATATTTTTATTTGATTTTATTTAATCACCCCAACTTTTGGAGGTACTAATCATGAACTTAAAGAAGTTAAATCCCTGGAACTGGTTTAAACACGAGAACAATGAACGAGTCCAAGTACCCGTAACTCGAAAAGATGCTGAATCAGTATATTCATCCGACTTAGCACTTAACAACGCGCTACCGAGCGCTAACAATCACCCTCTTATACATTTCCATAGAGAAATAGATCGACTTTTTGATGATGTTTGGAATACGTTTGGGCAGCCTTCTGTTAGGACAGTGTTTCCGACACACGCGACTCTTCCAGAGCGCACTTTGAATGCTTCGAGACTCAAAGATTTCATCCCAAGCCTTGATGTTTCTGGTGACGAAAAACAATACGAAATCAGTATCGATCTTCCTGGATTCTCCGAGTCGGATCTTTCCATCGAACTAGATGGTGATACCTTGACCATCAAGGGAAGCAATGAGCAAAAAAGTGAGACTGAAGACAAACAATTCTATCGTGTAGAACGGAGTTATGGAGCATTTACAAGAACCCTCTCTCTGCCCGAAGACTCAAATACAAACGACATGAAAGCCATCTTGAGACATGGTGTTTTAAAATTAGAAATTCCCCGCCTTGAGACAAGCTCGAAAGACATTAAGCGGGTTCCAATTTCTTCATGAGATCCAGTGTTTTCGAGTAGGTGTGTATTGTCCTAAAACTCTTTTTTAAAAAGCGCAATGGAGAACTAATATGAGCCGTTTATACCTAACATTAGCCGTAGTTATTCTGTGGGGGATCATGATCCCAATTTCTAATGCGGCGTTACCATACACAGACTCAGAAGGAAAACCTTTTCCGTCGTTGGCTCCCATGCTCAAACAAGTTACGCCTGCGGTGGTCAATATAGCGACTTACTCGACAGAGAGGAATATCGACAATCCTTTACTAAATGACCCATTTTTCAGGCGTTTCTTCGATATTCCTGAACAGTACCAGTTTCCACAACAAAAACCCAAAAGACGACAGCAGAGTGCTGGTTCTGGAGTAATAGTTAATGCTAAAGATGGTTTAGTAATGACTAACTATCATGTAATTAGGGGCGCTGATGAACTATGGGTTGCTCTCTTTGATGGTCGAAACTATAAAGCTGAAGTTTTGGGTTCTGATCCGGATTTGGATATAGCGATTTTAAAAATAGAATCCAACCAGTTGGTCGAAGTAAAAATAGCCGACTCCAACCGCCTAGAAGTCGGCGATTTTGTTGTCGCTATCGGCAACCCTTTTGGGTTAGGTCAAACAGTGACCACTGGAGTGGTCAGCGCACTCAGTCGAAGTGGTTTAGGTATCGAAGGCTACGAGAATTTTATCCAAACTGATGCATCGATAAATCCTGGCAACTCTGGAGGCGCGTTAGTCAATCTTGCGGGGGATCTAGTCGGGATCAACACAGCCATTATAGCCCCTGCTGGCGGAAATGTAGGCATTGGTTTTGCTATTCCAACCAACATGGCCAAAGCCAGCATGACGCAAATCATTGAACACGGCAAAGTTACGCGTGGTCAGATAGGTATCGGCATTCAAGATATCAGCCCTAATTTACGTGAAGCATTTGACATAAAACGTGGGCAACATGGTGTTTTGGTGACGAATGTTGCAGAAGGCTCTCCAGCTAATGTCGCTGGAATAAAATCTGGTGATGTTATTTTAGCGATTGATGATAATCCGATGAAATCAACAGGTCAGTTGCGCAGCCATATTGGCACTAAAGCTGTTGGTGACAAAGCAAAGCTATCTATCTTAAGGGATGGCAAAACAAAAACGATCACTGTCAAGATCGGGAAACCACAAGAGATAACGGCTATCGATGGAAGATTGCATCAGTTGCTAGAAGGAGCAAAATTCGAAAATAATCCCGACGGTAAAGGTGTATTGGTATCCCAAATAGAAAGAAATTCTGCCGCAACTTATAGTGGTTTGCGACGAGGAGATATCATTGTAGGCGCAAATAAACGTAGAGTAACCGACATCAAATCATTTAGAAAAGCCTTATCGCTAAATAATTCAGCGGTCTTACTGCAGATCAATAGAAATGGAGGTTCTTTGTTCATAATAATTCAATAATACAACAACTATGCACTCCCTCACTTCAGTTAGATGGTTGAGTTTGCCCGATATGTGCAAACTCAACTTATTGTCGGCATAAAATTTTGTCGCTGTCTGATAGTAACCGATAACCAAGCGCCAAACCGTAGCTACTCTTTATTGGTCTCTCTGACTTTCGATTCACTTTCAGGCCACGATTCAAATTGCGGGAATGAGTCTTGAATTTCATACCAATTTGCTTTTGAACTCACAAAAATATGAGCTTGAGAATCGATCTCTAAATCGCCTTGTAAGCCGCCAAGTGGGATACCTAAAACATCCGGTCTATCGATATAGGTACTAATCAGAGGTGAGCCACAAGATTTGCAAAAAAACTTTGTGACATTCTCGGATGAATTATAGCTCGACAAATTGTCCTCCCCCGAAATCCATTGGAATTGGGAAACATTGATCGATGCCCGTGTGCGGAATGCAGCTCCATGCCAACGCCGACATTTTAGACAGTGGCAATTAAACACAGATCCTAACTTTCCTTCAATTTGGTAAGAAACACACTCACACAGACATTTTCCGGTTAATTTCTTCATATGTTCTCCCCGGTTTTGAAATTAGTCTTCGTAAACTTTAGCGAAATGCTGGATCATTGGAAAATAGAGTCCTGCGACAACTTTTTGTACTTCCATATTCTTGAATAGACCCACATACTCACTAATCTGTTCCTGATACAACTCGACTTCTCTTTTTACAAAATCTTGTTTAGATTCCCCATCGACAGGTTCGGCAGATTTATAATCAATAATCCATCGCACACCGTCAATCACAAAAGTTCGATCAACCACTCTTTTTAGAAAAACTCCCGGCGATAGATTTTTGTGCAATATCATTTCACTTTTTGCGTATGGATGATTATACAAAATAAAACGCCCCATCTCATCAGCTAGGGTATTGGAAACAGCATTAACAACTGTATTGGTGTATTGCTCAAACAGATCATTGGTTGACTGAATACCCTCTGCTAATAATTGACCTGCAGAAATATCTATCCAGTCTTTCGGTAGAACATAATTACTGATATTTTGTTTAGAAAGCCACTCTAGTTGTTTATGAATAACCGTACCAACAATAGCTGCGTCAGAGTTAGCGTTCACTTGAAAGTCCGAACTCAAAGTTTCAGGGTTTTCCTTAGATAACTCTTTACAGTTTTCAAAATCAATCAAATCATTTTCGAACGAAATATCTGAAATATCGACAACGTGATCAATATTACTTATTTTTATTTTTCTAGATGGAAAAATATAATTAAGCTGAGACTCCGTAGACTCCAAGCCTTCAATAGCTGCTAATTCCGGTTCAGTTAACTTTGCAGAGTTGTTAATCGTAGTTTCATTCGATGACAATTTATCTGCACAGAGTATAATTTCTAGCTGGTCTTGCATCCCATCCCAAAGCATTTCTAAAAAACTGTTGGCTATCGGACGTTTATAAATCGGCTGTTCCTCATCGACTTTGGTGGTTTTTTTATTATCAGAAACAATATTTCCAAATAAAAACAGTTCAGACTTAGCTCGCGTAACTGCGACATATAAAACTCTCTGGTTTTCATACTTTTCCTTTTGCTTATCCAAATAATTAATGTATTGATAAATCGGATCGTTTTCCTTACCGGTTTGTTTAGATATAGCCAACAAATGATGAACGTGTCCGTGACCATCAACAACTTCAGCCCATTTCAAGAGGGGTGAATCTATACCTGTGCTTTTTGCATCAAGTCTCGGCAAAATAACGCGATCAAATTCCAGACCTTTTGACTTGTGTATGGTCATGATCTGGATTTGATTGTCAGCATTGGGATTAGGGGCTGCGTATAATCGTTCTAGTGCTTGTTGCAAACCTTGACGATCAATAATCTCACCACCACTTTCAAAATTCGCTATTGTCTCTATACAAGTTTCCAAATCTTTATACTCAGATACCAGATCAATTTGAGATAAGCCACCAACTGCTTCAAAACATCCATACAACCACTTTATAAACGGTTTTTTTCCTTTTTGTTGAATAGCATGATTTAAAATTGGTAGAATTTTTCTTATTCTTTGTTTCGCATTTTCACTTAACTGCGAATGCCGTTCAAATTTCTCTTCGATCAGCATGTTAATATTTACTGGAATATTCTGTTTATTATTTTTCAGTTGACGAAGAATAATACCGATATCATTTAGACGTAATCCAAACCACGGAGAACGAAAACACGCCGCCCATGATAGTTGATCATACACATCCGTTAATGCTAGCGCTAGACTTGTTATATCGCTAACTATGGTCTTTTGATTTAACGGCTCAATTTCAACTGCTTGATAGTTAACCGATGCGTAATTAAGCATTTCAATAATATCTTTTAGATGAGATCTACTTCGCACTAGGATGGCAAGTGTTTTTTTAGCCTCATTTAAATTAATTTTTTTATTTTCAGCCAAATGTTTCTCGATGATTTTTAATATCTGCTTTGCCTGTGTTTTATGATTAACCGAATCAGCAGTCACATAACATTTAATCCGACTTGAATCTGATTTAGGATGATATGCAATTGATGACGCGTAACTTACTGCCGACAAAGTTAAATCATTTAGTGGTGGCATAATTCGGCTAAATTGCTGATTAACCCAGTCAATAATTTTTTGATTCGATCTGAAATTAACTTGTAGTTGTCGAAAGTTCGGTCGAATTTGTCCTATTCCCGACTGAGCTATTTGTATGAACAAGCTTACATTGGCGTCTCTAAAACGATAAATAGATTGCATCGGATCGCCTACTAAAAAAATACTTTTATCGCTACTTGCATCCCAACCCGCCGTCAACAATTCTAATAACCTGATTTGTGGTGAGGACGTATCTTGAAACTCATCTACCAAAAGATGCTCAATCTGATAGTCCAATGCAAGAGCGATATCGGTCGGAGCGTCTTCACTTCCTAAGGCATAAACAGATGATAAACTTAGCTCACTGAAATCCAACACATTGTACTCTTGAAAAACGAGTTTTAAATGACCTGCGGCTATGGGCAGTAGTTCTACTACCGATTTTAAAACAGGATTCTCGACTGATGTTTCAATATCATCAGGTAGAAGTCGCACATCATTCAAAAGTTTCGCTAATTCCGGCATTGTAGACAAATCACGCAATATCCCTTTCAACATGTGTTTATTTTTTTCGTATTTTATACTCTCAGATTCATCACCTGCAGCCTTAGCGAGTGGAAAACCGTTTGTTTTTGACGCAGCTTTATAAAAGGATGGTTTTCTAGTATCTGAGGTCAACAACATTTCCGCTATCGCCTTCCACAACGTCAAATCGATTTCGTTAGGTAATGCGATAATATTCACATCGCAGATCATTTTTAAGTGAGTGATATTTTTTTTGTCAGTCTTCGACAAAACCATCGCGGCTTGTTTTAACAGTTCAGGTAATTCTAAGATAATGTTTTTCGGAATAGCTGTATAAACATTCAAGAGTTTTTCTTCTACAATGCAATTCAGAGAATGGATTATTTGTTCACAATTAAATTGATGATTTTCTGTATCTATACGCATCAACCACTGTAAACGCTTCGCTAATAACTGCGCAAATAAATCAACAACCTGCTTCAAATTATTATCTTTATGGGTCAGTATTATTTTTATATTTTCAGATACCCTATCTTTGTCAACGATTGAACTCAACATTCGTTCTGCAGCGAGCGAATAGTATTGATAAGCATTTTCCGCGATCGTTGGAAGCGTTCCCGTTTGGGAAAGTAAAGGAAGCGCACCGCTCAAACTTGCTGATAATGCATCGATGGTATATAAATTTAATCGGCTTGGATTTGAAATCAAATTCCATCCATTTTCCTGATCGACTCTTAGCACTTCACGAGCTAAATTCCAGCGAGCTATTTCATGTGGACTGTCAGGAGCAGCCGATTGTGCAAGAACCAATGCGCTGATGACTCGCTCTCGCATTTCAGCAGCCGCTTTGCGTGTAAAAGTAATTGCTAAAATACTTTCTGGTTTTTTCACCGAAGCAAGCAGTGCCAGAATTCGTTGAGTTAATAACTCTGTTTTGCCGGAACCGGCCGGTGCTTGCACTATAAAAGACTGATTTATATCGAGTAATTCATCCCTGATGGATTGATCAACCACCTTGCCACTAGTCATCGGGTTGTTCCTCATCTATTCGACAAAATGACCGATAGTCGCAAAACAGACAGGATAGATTTTTATCTTTTGGCGATACCGGCATATACCCTCGGGTTATACCATTAGCCATTCTATTTAAGGATTGCCGCCACTGTGCTATCAGCTCATTGATTTCCGATATTTTATTTCCCTTCAAAGGAAATATTTTTAGATCGTCAAGATAACGTTCTTCTATATCTATATTATTATTGTCCCCATTTCCTGTGATAGCCCCCTTAAAACGAAGACCCGTTTGTGCCACTTCACCTGTTTTTATTCTTGCATAATTTAAACGAGAAATCTGACGATCATTCATGGATAAAACATAAGCGGGCATTTGTGCTTCTGTCGGTCGAACACTAAACCAGTTTTTTATTTCGGTTTTACCTGTTTTGTAATCGATGATTTCAATTTGGCTAGTTAGATTTTGATCGATGCGATCAATCCTGAAATTCAAACTCAAAGTATCAAGCTTAAGTTGATACTCTTTTTCTAACTGCTCAACCAAAAACTCGTCTCTATCTTTTTCAATCATCATCCATTCGAAAATTAGATTAGATAGTTTAACCGCCTCGAGCTCAATAATTTCTTCATCAGTAGTTGCTAATAGAAACTTCAAGTGTCGTTGCTTAGCTTCGTGCAAAGAGCCTAAAATCAATTTTTCTAATTCGGTATCCATTAGGTTTAACAATGCCTTTTGTGAACCTAACTCACGCCAAATAATCTCCATGGTATCGTGAAGCCAAGTGCCTTTTACTTTCGGTTCAATACCAATTTCAGGAACATCATAAGTTGATACCTTTAACTGATATTTAGTAAGCGACTGAAAAGGACATTTTGCGTAATCGCTTAATAAATAGGCTCCTCCCTTAGTCTCCAAATCGGAAAAACCTATTTCTGAGTCTTCCACCCACTGATAATTGAGCGCATTATCTATAGCAGGAACCTCTTCGTTTAAAGACCCTTCGACAAGATTATCTATATCGCAGTGAGGTAAGTGAGAAAAAAATGATGATGCGGCGTTTACGCTATCCGAACCTTCATCACTCGACGTAACTATAATTTGATTGGCTGAGCGGAGCAAACTATCTGACAGATCTTTAGCGTATTCATATTCCCGTTCAGCTGAACTTCCCGGCATGTTTTTTTCTCGCTGAAGTGATAGCGGAAGAAATGGGTTTATCTTATTTCGTTGCGGCCAATTGGTACTATTAAAACCAACTATTATTAGTTTATCGAACTGTAGACCTGTAGCCTCCAATACACCTAAGATGTGAACATCACTTCGATCACTTGCGATTTGAAAAGTCTGTTGCTGACTTGATTGATTAAGGAAATTAATGGCGTCAGCAGGAGATATTGGATCATAGATCTGGTTTAACGAAACGCTCTCCTTCAATATTTTTAAAAATGCTTCTTTCGCTTTAACTTCGAATTTGTTTAGCCCCGAATAATGTTTATTCTGCGATTGATAATTGATGATATCGTGTGTTTCACCCCATTGCCAACACGACAAAATTTGCTGCCAGTGACTAATATGCTCATCCATCAGCGCATACCGCCCATTTAAATTACTCAAAAATTTCAACCTGTCAGCTAGCTTAGACAACTGTTGCGGATTATCTTGAGACTCAATGCTTTTCAATAAAAATCCTATTGAGTACTCCTTTCTTGCATTGACACATAGTTGATGTAAAAAATATTTGACAGGTGACTCTTGCTCTCCCCAATAAATAAAAGGCGTGTTCTTAAGAAAATGAAGCTCTTCTAGTTTTAGTCGATTAGTTTTTAAGTTTAATAAAAATAGCGCAGCTTGAATTAATGCCTGTTCGGCGAGTGAAAAACCGGCAGAAACGTTATAGTGAGGTTTACACAAAACGACCCACGGCTTGATTTCTTCTGGTTGAAACGTGTTGCTAAAGCTCTGATGAACTAACCCCAAATTATTCGCTAAACCTTCGACAACTATGCCGATGCTCTGCGCGTTTTCGTCCGCCTCCGTCACATACTCTTTTGCGTATTGAGCCGCGAAAGCTAACTCATCTTTAAGACTAGAAAAACGTATTTGGTTTGTACATTGAGGTTGCACTTGAAAATTATATTTCTTTATGCTTATGTTTCTTTTTACCAAACTATCGAAAAAGCCCTGCTGCAAAGGCGTTAATTGATTAAAACCTACTAAGAGAATGGATCCAGGTAAATTCACAACTAATTGCTCAACATCATCATCGATGTACTTGAGTAACGCAAAATCTGCGATAAAATTTTTCTTGGTGAAAAACTCCTCCAGTTTTCCTATCCAACTTTTAAAATAGTCAATTTCGATGGATTCGTTTGCTGAAACATCAGTTAAACATAGTTCCCATTGAATTAGGTTTTGATAGGCTTCCAATACTTTTGCTGCGACCCCAGATAGGTTCGTCAATGTCCAATCTGGTTCTTTTTCTATAAGTTTTTCAAGCCAGGTTTTAATTGCCAAATTCGAGATTCTTGCTGGTAAGATTCGATAAAAAGAAAGCTCACACCATAGCTCATCTTGCCACTGTGAAAATGAGCGAACATCAACGGATGCGACCACTTTATTTTCTTCCAGATTTACAAGTTGCCCCGAATAAATGGCTTTTTGAGTACGCGCGTTCGGCGTTAAGATCAAAGTGTTCGGCTCTATCAGCGGAGCCAGCTTGTGATAATCAAGCGAGAGTGTCATACAGTGAACTGGTCTCGAATATTATGAAGGTAACAGGATCGTTATCGCTAATTTGATTGAAATCAGAATAACTGACATTATGGTGTGAGTGGACATTTATATGCAAGCAAAATCAGCCACAAAATTTCAGGTACTGCTATCCTTGACTTTGTGGCATCACTTTAGAACCTACAAATAAAAAAGACAACCTCTTGCGAAGTTGCCTTTTCTAAGCTTCTTTAGTCTATCCGAGTATAATCCGTTGCCTTTTCCTTTTGGCTCCCTCTTATCTTCCAGCTTGTCCTAAGAGTTCTTCCTTTACTCTGATCGCTTTTTCCTTAAAGCGTCTTCCTTGATTCCAATCATCCTTAATTTCTTTGTCCGTAAGTCAATCATCCATGGTTTCGCTATTCCTTGCCGTCCTCCTTCCTAGAGCACTATTCCTTTTCGTTAAATCCATTTTACTTAAGTCCGTTTTATAGAAATCCATTTCTATCATCCTTTTTCACGCCTAAAAATCAATGATTGATTTTGTCCTTTACGTTAAAATTCCATTTTAACGGTTGTTCCTTCAACAGCATTTCCGTGTCCTTTCACTATTTGACTCATTCAAATATCTCCCTAGGACTAGTTAAAGTGTAGAACAAAATCTAATTATCGCAAGTCGTTACATAAAAATAATTTTTCTATGAAACAGGTACCACCAACAACTTGACCAGTAACTCGAACAGTATATTCTTTTAATTTCAATAAATTAGATAAAACAGGTTCATCTTGAGTGTGCTAATTCTGACAATTAATTAGGCGATATCTTACACCTTTGTGAGAGATCTCTTACAAACTTGTAGTGTTAAATCCATGTATAAATAACGCGCTAGATCATACCAACTGGATAAAGTACGTAATCTCGATACCCTGTTACGACTTTTTTAGTACCAAATAAACTGTGATCGAGTTCAATGTCACCAGAGTCAACTAACAAAGATCTTCCATCGAGAGCTTTCAATTTTGATTTTGTCGCAATAATCTGAAAATTTTTCCAGCCTGTTAGTTTAACTACTTGAGGACTGATTTGATGGTTGCCTCGCCCAAGGACATGTCCCTGCCCCCCGATTGGAGTGACAATGAAACTCAGTTTAACGCCCCTTTCAAGCAATTCAATAAAATCTCTTTCAACCGCATCTGATTTAATTATATTACCTTGAGAGACTATGTCAGAACCAAGTAACGTATTTTTTAGCCCTAGTTGCTGCATAATCACCGCACACGTGGTTCCGGAACCAATCACATAATACGTACCATCCTGCATTGACTCTATTACTTCCGCTGCAATATCTTCCAGAACGAGTTCTTCGACCTCTTGATTTCCTTGTTTGACTGCTTGAACATATTGTAACGATGCGGGAATTTGTAGTTCACCATAGTGTCGTGCAACTACTTTACCGTGTCGAAATGCGACCTCGTCTATATCCACCACGTCCGCAGAAACAACACTGAGCATATTTCCCTGAATTAACCCCAAGGTCAGCAGTCCAGCGGCTTCAGCTGAAATAGCATATACACCAGAATGAATTTTTACTCCGGCAGGGATCCCCAGCACGGTCTGGTTTTCATCGTACGCTTCAAAGATGTTCCTTGCGGTTCCGTCACCACCGGCAAATAATAAAAGATCTAAATTTTGTTCTTGAAGGATTGCAACCGCATTTTTAGTGTCTATTTCTGACGATGGATCAGGCGCTTGGTATAAGACTTGATAGTTTAGCTGAAGTTTTCGGCAAAGATCTTCACCCATTTCTCCAGATACGGTATAAATTTGTACTGTGGAGTAAACAGACTCAAACTGTATCAAACAGTTTTTAGCTTTATCTTCTGCAAGCTTTAATCCACCCAATTGAAGCGCCTTATCACGAATTTGCTCACCATCGCTGCCCTTCAAGCCTACACGACCGCCGACTCCGGCATAAGGATTAATAATTAGTCCGAGTTTAAACATGAGTAAGCAAAACCTCTTCTCCATGTCGATAATGTTGCTTTAATTTCTCAAACAATAATTCTGCTCTTCTTGGCATGGACGAGTTATTTAAATAGTCTCTCGCTTGTTTTTTTACAGCGAGTATAAAATCTTCTGATGGATTTAGAGATTTTAATAAGTTGTCAGCTGAAAAATGAAATGGATGGTCACAAGCCAGTGAAAATAACCATTCTATCGCTTGAGGTTTAACTTCAACCAGCTCGAATTCTTGCTGTTGTCGAACACTACGACCTTCTGGCTCATACCAATACCCAAAGTCATCCTTTTGCCGTCGTTGCCTACCCGCGATCGTCCAGTGAGCGACTTCGTGTAAAGCGCTAGAGAAATAGTCCTCCCTCGCATAAATAATCGCAAACTTACCCTCTTTTGACGATTGATAAAATGGCTGATCGGCTCCCATTTCTAACAGTGTATTTTCACTTTGAGCGAAAAGCTGATTAAAAATCTTGACGAGCATTCGCGGATCGGATTCATTAGTCGACATGATTAAGTAGCAAAACCTAGGAATTTAGCGATGATTTTAATGTCAATGGTTGTAATATTCACTATAATTATCGGTATTAAGGTAGATTTATGTTGTTTTTCGATTTAAAGCAACGCCGTTATAGATTTAAAGCAAACCCGCCATGAACGAACAGATTGTTAAAATTGAAACGGACTCAATAGATCAGGATTGTTTGCAGATTACTCTGCGACAGACCCCTGTTCGATTACAGTTTTGGCGGAAACAAAAATCGAGACTAACGACTTACAAAGGCTACGGTCGCCACTGGTACTGCTTACCTAGTTTCAAACCAGCGCCAACAAAATTAGTCCCTTTACTCAAGCAAATATCCCAAGATCCTCAATTTCGTCATTTGCGCTTTAATCTAAAATCCTGTTAGTAGTCACCCATCTTTATGTATTACGACTGCAAGTATTGAGATCCCTATTCAGGTAACACTAACTCTCAGAGGACAGATGTAAGACTTTGGCTCCCGCAGCCAAATAGCGCAGTTGCTGTATCGCTCTTTTGGCAATTTCGTTCCGCTGACTGGGTTTAGTTGCTAGTGATTCGGCTCCCGCATTAAATACGATAGCGACCATCGCTTCGGCTTGCGCAAATGCCGATTCTTTTTCATAACCGACAGCTTGAACATAATCAGTCAATTCAACAATAAAAAACTGAATTTCTCGATCAACAGCGGTTCTAAGAGCTCTAGTCGTCCCTGATCGCTCATGGAACAATAATCTAAAGATATTAGGGTTTGTTTCTGTAAATTCCATAAAAACATCTACGGAAGTACGAATGACGCTGCCGCCTTTTTTGAATCGTTTACGAGCTTTTCTCATTAATTGGCGTAATGTTAGACCACATTCATCTATCAAAGTTAAACCAAGGGCTTCCATGTCGCTAAAATGACGATAAAAGGACGTTGGAGCGATCCCGGCCTGACGAGCAACCTCTCGTAAACTTAAACTGGCAAAACTTTTTTCCGCATTCAACTGGCTGATCGCAGCGTTGATAATGGCGCGCCTAGTTTTCTCTTTCTGTTGCGATCGACTGATGGTCATAAATTGCTCGTTTTATTCCGATAGCTACCGATAACGACAAGTAATCGGAATAACTTCTTTCTAGGATTTTATATTTTTAGAGCTTGAGGTTTTTATAGCCTGTTTTTTATAACCTGTAGTGTACACAAATCGGCTACTTTACTCAAAAATGGGACGAACTAGTGTATTCTCAATTGCAATTACTAAATTTGATGGCTATACTGGTCGTAATTTGAGCGTACAAGTGTACGCAAAAATATCAAGTTAGATCAATACGCCGTAAATCGGTAATTATAGGTAGGAAAAAGCACAAAATGCATTCAACAACCCCATCAGAGTTATCTAAAAAGCCTAAGATTATTTGGCTTAATTTTTTAGTCTTTTCAATTACTTTCGCCGTCGCCGCTATCTGTGTGCCTTTGTATGCGTATTTGGTTGGATTTGAAACCTCAACAATCATCGCCACAGTTATTGCGCTCAGTTTTTGCGAATTATCCATTACGGCAGGGTATCACCGACTGTGGTCGCATAGAGCTTATGAAGCCAATGTAGTAGTCCGTTTTATCTATGCGATCGGCGGAGCTTTTGCGGTTCAAAACAGTGCGCTTCATTGGAGTTCTGATCATCGAACTCATCATCGTCACGTGGATGACAACGAGACCGATCCCTATTCAGCAAAACGCGGTTTTTGGTATTCACACATTGGTTGGATGCTTCGCGAATACCAAGCTCACAGATATCATGATTATAAAAATGTAAGTGACTTGCAACGTGATCCTATCGTTATGTGGCAACATAAATATTACTTATCATTAGTTTTGTTAACTAACTTGGGTATTCCTCTTCTATTTGGTTTTATTACGGGTCAGGTGATTGCCAGCTTGCTCTTAGTAGGATTTTTGAGATTAGTATTAAGCCATCACTTAACATTTTGCATCAATTCCTTAGCGCACATGTGGGGGACACAACCTTATAGCGACAAAAATACCGCTAAAGATAATCCGATTGTCGCGTTACTAACGTTTGGTGAAGGGTATCATAATTTCCATCATGCTTTTCAATACGACTACCGAAATGCCATTAAATGGTGGCAGTTTGACCCGACTAAATGGTTGATTAAATGCCTAAGCTGGATCGGACTGGCAAAGAATTTGAAAAAAATCCCAGAAGAAAAAATCGCTCGAACGATAGCTACCCAACAACTAACCAAAACTAAAGGATTGTTAGCAACATTAGCACTTCCAAATAAAGAGGAAGTTCTCGCGACCATTCACAAAGAATACGACCAACTAATTGCTCGCATGGGCGAGTTTTACGAAATTAAAAAGCACTGGCTAGCCGTTACAAAAAATCAGCTGGTTGAGAATGTTGAAAAAAGCCATGCCTCTCAACAGTATAACGAACTCAAACAGCGTTGGTTTGAACAACAAAAAACCTGGTTATCTTTGATCCATCAGTATGCTTGACTAAAATAATTAATTAGATGAGATAGGCTTATCACAGCAAGGATCTATCTCATTTTCTAACAACTCTTTTATCCTACGATAAATCAATAAATGTCCTTCAGAATTGGGATGAATACCATCTTTTGATAAAAATTGGTTTTTGCATTTTTCAAATTCACTATAAACCTCAAGATAAAAACAGTTATTTTCCGAAGCAAATTTCTGCAACGCTGTATTATAAATATCAATATCTTTGCTGTAGCGCAACTTATCATGCTGATTAACTTCACCATCGATTGAATCAGAAATTGGTGTAAGACTGGACAAAATAACGCAAGCATCTTTTGATTTCGCAGTATCGACACAGCTCTTTAGATTTCTGATGAAATATTTTTTCGGCACAATATTGTTATTTTTATGAATGACAATATCATTGATGCCATAAGAAAATATAACCAACGACTTTTGTCCTTTTACCAACCGGGCATTAAACTCAATCGAAAAACGTGTCGACAATCCGTCGGTCGTCTCCCCACAGATACCGAGGTTATAAAGTGTCACTTCTTGGCGAATAGAATCCGCGTATTGTCGAATGAAATCATCTTTTAAATGATCAACCCAACCGCCGTTTTTAGTATCGATTTCTCCAAAAGTAATACTGTCTCCGAAACAAAGTATCTTCATCAATTCTCTCTAACGATTTATTACTGGTGTGCCACCCAAAAAGCCACAATATGTCGCACTTATTGCTGTGGCTTTTTATTTACAGTACGAGCAGAACGCCATACTAACATGCATTTTGTAGTTGCACTTTTTGTGCTATCCAAACACAAAAAAAGAGTTTAGGAAAATGTCAGTGTTGAGCTAACTGATACTCATTGAGCCTACTCCCAAATATATCGAGTTTTCGGTATGCTTAAGGCGAGCAAACTCAGCACTTATTCATAAAATTGGTCGCTGTGTTTATTATATGCTAGTCAATGAAAAGGGATTTGATGAAAGCCAATTTCTAAAGAGTTAGTTACACAATGAGGTTAACCGATGTATGTCTCGGCAACTACTCCTGCGTTGCCCTACTACCGACATCCTTGTCGGACATAGTGACCCAACTAATTATCAAAGGAATGAACGCTGTTTGCAGCGGTGAGACCGCAATAAGAGAGCCTCTATATGTGTTTTCTGTAAACAATTTATTTAACAGCAACCAAAACTAACGAAGTACTCGCTTTTGTTAATTGATTTATCTTTTAGTTGATAAGCGTTTCAACTGAAAAAATATTCTAATGACTATTAACTTAGATTCGACTCATATGGGTTAGGCTTTTTTACATTTAGAATCATTGTTCTATTACCAAATGACCACGTTCACTTTTTAATATTGGAAGTCCAGAACCATATATTGTAAATTCCACTTTAAGATTATCATTATTCATCCATACGATAAAACGTCCTCCAGCCAATAAACCCTCATCAAGTTCATAAATTATAGACTCGTCCCCTTCATTTGTCTTTCTACCACCAATAGCACCAATAAATCCTGATTTAATTGTTAACATTTGCCCATCTTCGGAAAAATTTACACTATATTGTGTACCATCATTTGACTCTTCGTAATCTCCTTCTTGAAGATCACATCCGTTAAAAATTGTACATTGGATCTTCCAATCATAATTTTGCCTATCTTCAGCACAAAATCATTCCCATTTAATAATGAAAATTTATCAACATATTTATCGTCTGAATAAGTGGAGCCGCAACCTGTGCATAGCAATATTAAGCCTAAACATATTCTTATGTGCTTCATCAAATTCATCGTTTTATTCTCTTTTTCCTGAGGTCTAACTCCTTGCATCAGCTAAATTTACTCGTTGCCTGAATAAAGCCCAAAAACCTTCTCTTCATACTTGCTCGCAAAATAATTATAGGTGACAACAACAATAAAAGACCAATAAAATCCGTGATCAGCCCTGGAATAGCAACAAGCACGCAACCAATAATATAAACCGTGCAATAAGCCAGGGATACCATCTTGGTTTTGTCTACTTCTGAAACCCTACCTTCTCTCACTCGCATTTTGAATTTATTTCCTAAATTTGAGTTAAACACCCACGCCACTAAAGCACCCACTAACGCAGTGGCTAGATAGATATATACAACATTGCCGAGCCCTGCATACCGTGAAACTTGCTTATAACAACAACCTCTAGAACTCCTACAACCAAAATTGGAATTAGATACTTCATGCTCATTTAGCTCTAACGGCTAAGATAAGGGCTGCGGCGCGTTTTGTGCGCAGCATCCAGCCCGTAAATTTTACGGACAAACTTAACCGCATTGTATGCCTTTTTCAGGTGGCCAAAGTGGATACATAATAGCTGTCTTACAAACAGGACAGTATTCATTATATTGTCTCCCCACATTATTTAGATGCTTTTTCAAATTATGCCTGCACTTAAAACATAAATGCTTTTGATTATATTCACTGTCAGTATTACTAGCTTTAACTGTTCCAGCCTTAAATTTTCCGAACCATTTCCCCGATGGGTTATGCTTATCAGTTTCAATTGAAATAAATTCAATTACTACATCGACTTCAATATCACCAGGTTCGAATAAAGTCACTTCCATGCCATTTTCTAATTTAATTTTATAATAGCTAAGGCTTGCTAAAGTTCCATAACCACATAGATCAATATACTCATAGTTGGAATCACCTAAATTTGTTATTCCATTAAAATCTGCATAAATTTTCTCTTTCATATATTAGACTCACTCTCAAATCAGGCGCGTGCAGTTCGTCGTTTGCCTTTTCTTATAGTTGGACGATTCTATTCAATTTCGACATTCTTGAAATCTGCTTCAGAATCAAAAACTGATTTAAAAAAGAGTAAACATTCGTCTTCTTTGGTCATTTTCTCTTTGCCAAATATTTTCTCTTTGAAAGAGCGATGTTTATCTACTTGAAATACCCAGTCGTATCCGTCTTCGTTACTTTCCATCGCACTCGCACCCAGCAAATAAGCTCGACCTTTCCAATCTATTGTTGTGTACCACCCCCAATCTTCAGTATCAGGTTCATCAAGTTCAACAGTGTCAGCGACTTCATCCTTGAGCCAGTTAAGCAATGATTGACCGTAAATTGGATTAATTGGGTTTTCGTCTTCTTTTGTAACGTCAAACTTTGAAGTATCAAAGCTGATGATGTAATGCATACTAATCTCCTTGTGTTCTAACACTCAAATAAAACGAACGTAGTTTTAGTTTTTTTTCATTTTCTTGTTGAACGAAGCCGCTATGCGGCAGAAAACCATCTGATCAACTGTACTTCTAATTCATCTTCAATTCCGAAGGTGCCATTAGGAGGGCAACATGAAATCAAAAGACCAAGCACGTTTTGAGTATTTATATCAATCTTACCTTAATGAGTTAACCTTACAAGGAAAAGTGATAAGACGATCGATTACTATAGTCGATGTATTCGCCAGATCACTCAATACTTTGACCTTTGTCCAGATAAATTGATGATCGCTCACCTTAAGACTTATTTCCTCTACCTAGTTCGAAAAAAGTCCTGGAGTGTAGTTAAAATATCCCGCAATGCGCTCCAGTTTTTATATCGCTATGTCCTTAAACGACCATGGAAATTGGGTTGATATTGTCAAACCACCTAAACAGCAAACACTTCAGGATGTTCTCTCTCGAGCAGAAGTGATCAATATTATTAATGCAACTCGAAAGCTGAGTTATCAGGCTTACATCCTGACCACCTGCAGTCTGGGTTTACGATCGAGTGAGGCTCTTAACCTGAAAGTGTCTGATCTCGATAGTCACTTATTGTAGCTGCCCATCCAGCCCATATTAAAAAATTTGCTGGCGCAATTGGACAGCTTGCAAAACTGATAAACTGGATGCCAGGTTAATGGCTCATTATGGTGAAGCGATCAAGCCGTCACTATCACAGTTAAAATAGCTTTGAATTTGAGTGCAGTGGTGTGATTGGTTGTGTCAGAAAGATGTGACATTTCCCTCTTCCATAGTTTGTCCATACTAGAAAAATCAGTTGCTAATTATAATTAAATCACCATTGACGACAGCAGCATATATCTTATCATTGACCCAGGGTCGGCTAACCAGATAAGTGCTGGTTCCCACGTCTTTGTCGGTTTTCACAACATCCTTATCCAGATCGATTAACTGACCACTACTCGGGTATCGGATGGATAACCAGGTCTCCTCCCGTTGATTGCCTGGTGTCAAAATCCATAATTTACGCCCTTCCCTCCAGAGCATATATGTCAGGTTATCACCGCTTTTATATTTCGCGACATAAAAGTGGTGCTTACCTTTAAAAGTGGGGGCGCGATCCCTGACTATCAGCTTAAGGGTTTTGTTAAAATGAATAAAACCCGGATTATCTGTAATAGATACAGAGGTATCTGAGTTGCTTACATTCGAGGAAACAGCTGTCCCGCTATTTGCAAGAATCAGTGAAAATGTCAGAAAAAGTCTCAAAATTGGTTTAAACATAATAATCCTTGTCAAAATTTCTCCGTACTGGCAAGTATTATCTTACAAGAGAAACCGAAATTAAAGGGAGAAGGAGGCAATAAACTTTGACCAATTCATCTATTGGTTAAGAGATAACCCCTCCGTCTCCATTAACCATCTGGGGCGAACCAAAGCACCCCCATCTTGGCTACCAGTGCTGGCGGCTTAGTTCAACGCCCAGCTGAGTTGAGCGGGGGAGATCACTGAAGCTGCTAAGTGCCATGTTGCTATATCTCACCACTAAACTATTAAAGAAGAAAAGTCCTCCGCGTCAACTCAGACTCTTTGTTGAACGAAGCCGCTGACGCGGAGAAGGTCATTGTCGTCAATACTTCTATTTCACCTTCAATTTCGAAGGTGTCCAAAATAGAGGAATACCATCATGAACGAC
>Ga0316204_10002716_pt1 | contig 38742 bp, 69 predicted proteins | sample 6monrhotite_MG_2_FD_205661 | JGI IMG/M metagenome (GOLD analysis project Ga0316204, IMG submission 205661) | Microbial mat bacterial communities from mineral coupon in-situ incubated in ocean water Damariscotta River, Maine, United States -... | ecosystem: Environmental > Aquatic > Marine >...
GGGTTTGACTGAACTATTCCCAAGCATGGTTTCCAAGCGCGAGCCTAAAAAAGCAACCGTGATCCCCATTAAACATAATTGGAACTGATATGGCACAGACAAAAGAAAAGCGGTTAGCAGATGTTTATGAGGATGCGCGAAGTAACTTCAATTGCATTCAATCATCAGTTCGAGACGTGCGACAGCAGTGTTTGGAGGATCGGCGGTTTGTCTCTGTTCCCGGCGCTATGTGGGAAGGAAGGCTTGGTGATCAGTTCGAGAACAAACCTAAGATCGAGATTAACAAGATCATGCGGTCGCTTATTCGCATTTACAACGATTACCGCAACAACCGTATAACGGTAGACTTCACCAACAAGGACGGTAGCGAGAAAGAAGACTTGGCCTCTGTTTGTGATGGGCTGTTTAGGGCCGATGCACAAGACAGCAATGCGGAAGACGCAACCGACAATGCGTTTGAAGAGGGAACAGCGGGGGGTTTTGGTGCTTGGCGTTTAATCTCCGAGTATGAGGATGAATATAACGACGAAGACGATTACCAGCGCATTAGGTTCGAGCCGATATATGATGCTGATAGTTGCGTGTTCTTTGACCTTGATGCGAAGAAACAGGACAAGTCCGATGCTAAGTATTGTTTTGTTCTGTCATCCACTACCGTTGAGGCTTTCAAGGAAGAATGGGGTCAAGACCCTGCATCGTGGCCAAAGGAAATCGAGAGCAAAGAGTTTGACTGGACAGACGGACCGACTGTTTATGTGGCTGAGTATTACAAGGTCGAGGAAAAGACTGAAACTGTTTACATCTTCACTTCTCTGACCGACGAGGAAATAAGGCACACGGCAAAAAGCCTGGAAGATGCAGGCGGCGAAGATGAATTGCTTATCCAGGGTATTACGCTAGAGAAAACCAAGCGCGTTAAAACCCGCAAGGTTCACAAGTATATCATGTCCGGCGCTGGCATTCTTGAAGACTGCGGTTTCATTGCTGGAAAGTGTATCCCGATCATCCCGTTTTACGGCAAGCGATGGTACATCGACAACATTGAGCGCTGCCAAGGCCACGTAAGGCTGGCCAAAGACCCGACCCGTTTGCAGAACATGCAAGTATCAAAGCTTGCTGAGATTGCAGCGCTTTCAGCTACGGAAAAGCCTATCCTTACACCGGGTCAAATCCTTGGTAACGAAAAAACCTGGGCTGAAGACAATATCACAAACAACCCGTACTTATTGATTAACCCAACGGAAGACGGGCAGGGAAATGAAGTTCCGCTAACAGCCTTAAACTATACACGCTCACCAAACATACCTCCGGCGCTTGGCGCAATTATGCAGATCGTAGCTAACGACTTGCGGGAAATACTCGGCAATGAGGGCGGTGATGAGATTGTTTCCAACATCAGCGGCGAAGCGATTGAGCAAATCCAAACCCGTCTCGATATGCAATCGTTCATGTATATTTCCAACATGGCCAAGTCATTCAAGCGTTGCGGTGAGGTGTGGTTGAGCATGGCACGCGAGCTTTACGTTGATGAGGGCCGCAAGATGAAATCCATCGGCGTGAAGAATGATGTTAGTTCCATCGAGATAGGCCAAGTGTTTATTGATGTCGATGGCAAAGAGGTGAAGCGCAACGATCTAACCGAGGCTTCGTTTGATGTGAATGTTTCGGTAGGTCCGTCTTCTGAAAGCAAGCACAGCGCCCTTAACAAACAACTGCTAGCCATGAAGCAATTCACTACGGACCCTGAAACCATTCAAGTTATTGACGCACTGTTGATGATGAACCTTGAAGGCGAAGGCGTTGAGGAAACCAAACAGTTCTGGCGCAATAAGCTTTTGAGAATGGGCGCTGTTGAGCCGACGCAAGAGGAACAGAAAGAGATTGATGAAGCTGCGGCCAATGTTGAACCTGATCCTAACGCTGAGTTCTTGCAGTCCGAGGCAGAGAAAAATCTGGCCGATGCTGCCAAGGCAGAAGCAGACACGGCGCAGTCAATAGCTAAAACTGATAAGACGAAGGCTGAGACTGTGGAAATCTTGGCTGACGTGGACCTGAAAGACCAACAGGTATTTGAGAAGAAAATGGAATTACTAGAGGGAACCGCTGGCCCTATCAGCGAGACAGACGGAGGCACAAATGTCGCTTGAAGACCAAGAAGTTGAAACAGAAGTTGAAGAAGTCGAGGAAGTTGAAGCGGAAGATACCGCAGAAAATGACAACCTTGATGATGAATCGGAAGGCGAAGAGGAAGGTGAAGAAGAGGAAACCATTGTCCTAATCGGCGATGAAGAGCCGGAGGAAAAACAGGCCGCGCCCGATTGGGTTAAGGAGTTGCGCCGTGAATATTCTGAGCTGAAAAAAGAAAACAAGGAACTCAAGAAAAAAGTCGTCGGCGAAGAGGTTATTGAGCCAAGCCCCAAGCCCAAGCTTGAAGACTTCGATTATGATCCCGACAAGTTCGAGGCAGCCTATGATAAATGGGTTGATGAAAAGCGGGACATTGACAACAAGAAAGCCCAGGCTGAGAAGGCAAAGAACGCACAGCAGGAAACCTATCAGGCCAAGCTCAACGCTTACAACGAACGCAAGGCAAAGATGCCGGTCAAAGACTTTGACGAAATGGAGGCTATCGCTGCTGATGCCCTTAGTGATGTGCAGCAGGGATTAATTGTTAGCGCCGCGAAGTCTTCAGAGACTGTGATGTACGCGCTTGGCAGCCACCCTGAGAAACTAGCCGCCCTTGCCGCGATCACTGATCCGGTTGAATTTGTAGCTGAGACTGTACGAATGGAAATGACTATGAAAACCACCACACGAAAGAAACCCGCACCAGAGCGCAAACTAACACCGGGAAGCGCCCCACTATCAGGCGGCAAGGACAGGATGCTTGAAAAGTTGGAGGAAGAAGCGGCCAAGACAGGCGACCGCTCGAAGGTTCAAGCTTACATGAGAGAGAAGCGCAACGCGGCATAATGTTTTGGTTGCAATAAAATTACGAATATAGTAATATACACATGGTTTCGCTGACCTAATCAGCCGTTGAGGCCCGCCATCCTGCCAATCCAATTGGATGAGTCCGTAAGAAAATCCTTATAAACTCATTCAAATGGAGGCCGTAATGGCTAATGCTTTTTCCAAAGAGGAAATCGTATTTTTCGACGAACAGGTCGAGAAGTTCAACGATCAGCTCGTAATGTCACGAGTTGTAAATAAATTCAACATTGATAGCGAACTCGCAGAACGCACCGGCGACCAATACTGGCGACCGCAGCCGTACATCGCACAATCTTTCGATGGTTTGGATCAGACCGGAAACTTTGGCGACAATACGCAGTTGTCTGTCCCTTCCACTATCGGCTTTTTGAAGTCGGTTCCGTGGGAAATGGACTCCAAAGAAATGCGCGATGGCCTGCAAGAAAACCGCATTGCCGCTTCAGCCGCACAAAAACTATCTTCTGACATTAACGTCGCAACTATGGGTGTGGCTGCTGATCAGGGAACGATTGCTGTTAAGCGAAGTTCTGCCGCAACCGGATATGATGACATTGCGGAAGCTGACGCATTGATGAACGAACTTGGTGTGAGCATGGAAGATCGTTATCAGTTCCTATCAAGCCGAGACTATAACAGCATGGCTGGAAATCTTGCCGCTCGCCAAACCATGACAGGCAAACCAACGAACGCATATGAGCGGTCATATGTTGGTGAGGTTGCTGGTTTTGATACGCACAAGCTGGACTATGCAAATAGCCTTGTTGCCGCTGCCGGAACAACCGTAACAATCAACGGTGCTAACCAGTATTATACTCCGGTATCTACAGTAACCACAGCAAACGGCACGAATAATGTCGACAATCGTTACCAGACTATTACCATTGCTGTTGGTGGCGGGACGGTCAAAGTTGGCGATACATTCACCATTGCCGGTGTTAACGCTGTTCATCACATTACAAAAGGCGATACAGGGCAGCCTAAGACCTTCCGCATTCACTCTATTGTAACTGGTGCCGGTGGTTCTGGAACAGTGCAGATTAGTCCGCCTATCATTTCCAATGGTGGTTCTACTGATGCAGAGGCTCAATACCAGAACGTGACTGCAACGCCCGCAAACGGCGCGGCAATTACATTCCTGAACACCGTGACAGCCTCTGTGAATCCGTTCTGGCATAAGGACGCGATGGAGCTAACGCCTGGCCGTCTTGCCGTGCCTAGCGATTCCGGTGCGCAAGTTCTGCGGTCCACGTCTGAGCAAGGTTTAGAGCTTGTCTTCCAAAAGCAGTTTGACATCAACACCTCTAAAACCAAGTTCCGCTTGGACACCTACTTTGGTGTAACGATGCTCCAGCCTGAAATGGCCGGTATCATGCAGTTTAGCCAAACTTAACCAATAAGCCCCCGGTTACGGCTGGGGGCTGTAAGGAATACCCATGACCGTAATGCTCTATAAGCACCCCGGACCCCATAAAATCCACGGTGACAAGTTCGATTATACCATTGTCGATGAAGATGCTGTTGAGGGCGCTTTGTCTGATGGATGGTTTCTAACCACCACTGAAGCGCTCAAGCCTAAGAAGGAAAAACCTTCAAAGGAAGACAACGCGCCACCGACCCGCGCTGAAATCGAAGCCAAGGCAACAGAGCTTGGCATTAAGTTTCGCTCGAACACAAAAGACGCAACGCTCTTGAAGAAAATCAAGGCGGAACTGAATAAATGAGCTGGACAAAGAGAGAACTTGTAAAGGCTGCGTTTCGCAAGTCGGGGCTTGGTGGTGTATTCGCTAACCTGACAGCTTCGCAGTTGCAAGACGCTCTCTTTGATCTTGATTCAATGATGGCTCAGTGGTCTGAAAAGGGCATTAACTTAGGCTATGTTACGCCAGTTACACAGGGCGGAAGCAGCCTTGATGATGCTTCTAACGTGCCAACATGGGCAAACGCCGCCATTTATCTAAGCCTCGCCCCTATTATCGCCGCTGACCTTGGCAAGCAAATAATGCCGGGTGTTCTACAGGCCGGACGAAGCGCCTACAACACCATGATCCGCACAATGGCGCAGCCTATAGAAATGCAGTATCCAAACACAACGCCTTCAGGGCAGGGCAACAAGGGCTGGCGATACTATGATGACGCGTTCCTGCGCACACCCCTCGATGTTCCCTTGGTTGACCCGCTCAATACAGGGTCCGCAAGTCTTAACCGGCAATACTCATCACCCGATGCAACTGGATTTAATGTTGCAATCACGGACGGCCCCGACAGTGTCTATCTGGTTTTAACGCCTGACGCTGCTTATGCGGCTGGCACCATAACATTGCCCGCTGTGGCGAACGCTTCTGACAATCAAGAGGTTCTTGTGATCAGTAGCCAAGCGGTAACGGCCTTGACTGTGGCAGCAAACGGCGCGGTTAGCGTTACGGGCGCACCTAATACCTTGGCTGCAAACACACCCTTTAGAGTTCGGTTTGACGCCTCAACAAGAATTTGGACCCTCGTAACATAGGAATTTAATATGGCTGGCATTCAAAAAGTAACCGATAGCTATCAATCTGACGGTGTGGTTAATGTGCCACCTATCGGATCGACATTTGACGCAACCACAAACGATAGCAACAAAACCTTCACTGTTCCCGGTAATGAATTGTGGAAGCTTAACTTTGCCCAAGTGGTGCTTACAACAGATGCAACGGTTGGCGACCGAGTTGTTACGCTGGTTATCAGCGACAGCGCAGGCAATACCCTGGCGACTATCATCGCTGGGGCAGTTCAAGCGGCAAGCGCGACTGTGACCTATACATTTTGGGGCGGCTTGATCCGCGAGACAAGCGTAGTCAACGGGGAATTGCAAAGCCCTATTCCTGCCGACATTTACCTACAGGGCGGCGCAACACTGCGGTTTTATGATAGCGCGGCTATTGCAGCGGCTGCCGATGACATGACGGTTTCGTTTCAGTACCAAAAATTCACGGTTTAACTTATGCAAGTTCCCATCCTTAACGGAATATACACCGATGAGGCCGGGGACTTTCGCACGTCTTACCCTCGAAATTATATTCCGGTGCCTAAAAAGCAGGGCATATCTAACGGATATTTGCGTCCGGCTGATGGTATTGTCTCGAACGGTACTGGACCTGGCATTGATAGAGGGGCATTCAACTGGAAAGGCACTTGTTACCGCGTAATGGGAACAAGCCTTGTTTCTATCGCCAGTGACGGCACCACAACCACAATCGGCACTATCGCAGGCACAGACCAAGTGACCATGCATAATTCATTCGATTACCTGTCAATCTCAGGTGGGGGAAATCTTTACCTATACAACGGGTCAGCCATCCAACAAAATGTAGACCCTGACCTTGGCACTGTGTTGGATCACATTTGGATTGATGGGTATTTCATGACAACGGACGGCACCAGCTTGGTTGTTACTGAGCTGAACGACCCGTTTGCAGTTAATCCTCTAAAGTTTGGCAGCTCAGAGGTTGACCCTGATCCGATCAACAGAATTTTAAAGATACACGACGAAGCCTATGCGCTTAATAGATACACCATTGAGGTGTTTACAAACATAGGCGGCAGCCTGTTCCCGTTTCAAAGAATTGAAGGCGCGCAAATAGAGCGCGGAACTTTGGGAAAGAATTGCGCTTGTGTGTTTCTTGATGCTGTTGCGTTTGTAGGCGGTGGCAGGCGTGAAGCCCCTGCTATTTGGCTGGGGTCTGGTTCCAATACCGGGAAAATATCAACCAGGGAAATTGATCAAATATTATCGGAGTATTCGGAAAGCACGCTTGCGACCTCTCTTCTGGAAACCAGAGTTTACGAAAATCACAAGCATCTAATGTTACATCTTCCAGATCAAACCCTTGTTTATGACGCCTCTGCGTCTCAGGTGCTTGGCCAATCGGTTTGGTTTACCCTCACCACAAGTATAACAGGGAAAGGCCAGTACAGGGCAACTAATCATATATGGTGCTATGACAAATGGCTGGTCGGCGATCCTACAAGCACAAGTCATGGTTATCTTGATGACACAATTGGCAGCCATTACGGCAATGAGAACGGTTGGGAGTTCGGGACAATCATTGGATACAACGAGGGTCGAGGGGTTATCTTTCACCAGCTAGAGCTTGTTGCCTTGACCGGTCGGGCTGCTTTGGGTGTGAACCCTACCGTATGGACAGAATACTCCCTAGACGGTGAAACATGGAGCATGAGGGCTGGTGTTTCCACTGGCCTTCAGGGCGATAGAGCTGCGCGTTTGGTGTGGTTTCAGCAAGGCATGATGCAAAACTACAGGATGCAGCGTTTTACCGGCACCAGCGAAAGCCAAATGGGCATTGCAAGGCTTGAGATACAAGTCGAGGCTTTGGCAGCGTAATGGTTGACCCTACCACTCCAACACGTCAAGATATTGAACAAATATCCTCCGATGGGAACGGAAAGATAAACTTTCGTGTTGTTCGGGCTTTAGAGCAATTGTTTCAAAAAGCCTCCGTTACGCTGCCAGATGAAATATCATCTCTGATTTCAGCGTCAGAGGGGCAGGCGCAACAAACAAGCTTAGATGCCGATTACATAGATTTTTCGCCCAACGGCCCGCAAGAAATGAAGGCGCGTCGTGCCAAGTGGTCTAGTGGTAGCGGGACGGTTAATTTAAGCCTTACAGATGACAATATATTGCAACTTGGGCAGAAGTCACAATACCGCGTTGAAAACAATAGCGGCGCTTTAATTGAGCGCGGTAAAGTTGTTGGCATTAACGGGGCAAACAGTAACGGATATTTTGGGATTAGCCTTTACACACCCGGCAGTGCGGTTGACCATTCCAATGAACTCTTGGGGATTGTCGCTGATGACATAGCTAATGGTGAAATGGGTTATGTAACGAAGTTCGGCATTGTCTTTGGTGTTGACACGTCATCTTGGACGGCAGGAACGGCACTATACGCTACAACTTCAGGATTACTCACCAACACGCGACCTACAGCCCCCACGCTTAAAGTTATTGTTGCTTATGTGTCCGTTCAAGACGCTACGGACGGCATTCTGCATGTAAAACCCTACCTAGGGGCGGCAGTATCAAGATTGCATGATGTTAATGCACCATCACCGGCTAACGGCCATATTTTGATATGGAACAACAGCAATTCACGGTATGAGGCGGCGGCAATATCAAACGGCAATGGAACCACCGCTATAAATGGGGCTGGCTCTATTCAGATAGACCTTAATCTAGCGGCAGGAACTGGCATAAGCATAACAGGAACCACCACGAAAACCATCACCAACACCGCCCCTGCGGGCGGTGCAAGCGGCAATTTCACCACCGTTGACGGGAAAACTGTCACGGTGGTGGGCGGATTAATCACAACGATTGTATAGATATGACAACCACAACAACACAGCTTATAGCGCCGACACAAATTGCAAATTCGCAGGCCACGCAATACACCGCCACTAACGCGACGGCAAAGATCGGCAAGTTCACAGTCACAAACACGTCAACGAGCGCGGCTGATTTTAGTTGTAATCTGGTTTCAAGCGGCGGATCGCCTGGAAGCAGCAACTTAATTATTGATGCCAGGGCAATATCTCCCGATGAAACATATAACTGTCCAGAGCTTGTTGGTCACACGCTTTTGACTGGTGATTACATATCAACACTGGCTAGTGCTGCAACATCTTTAACAATAATGGCGTCCGGTATAGAAATAACTTGATTTTTGTAACGAAAAACGTAATAATTGGGTAGCTGAGTAATTTGCTCCCAGCGGCATAACCTATTCATGGTGGTTAAATGTCGCAAGCTGAACAATCAATCAGAGATAATTTAGAACAGGTTTTTGGCCTTCCGGCTGACGCTGTTGACTATCTGTGTGATCTGTTCTCAGCCATTCAATTATTTGATGACTTTGCCGATAAAGACACAGTATCCCGCCCGGTATTGGACCGCGTTATATGGGATTTGTTTGTCAAGATGCCCCAAAACCCCTTTTACGTTCGCAACAGCTTCCAGCTTTCCGCGCTTCTTTCAACTCAAATCCTAAAATGGCAGGCGTCCGACAGGTTAGAAGTGTCCGGTAACGCTAGTGAAAAATCATTCATGTGGCGTGCTGGGTTTTATGACGTGGTTTTATTTGTTGTTGGTCTTTGCCGGGGGCGTGAATTTGCTGAAAAACATTCAACAATGGTTTGTGACCTTTACGGGGAAAGTTTGGAAGATTATATGAAAGAGTTTTCAAATGCCTGATCCGGTAACTGGAGTTTTGGGGGCGGTAAGCGTTGGCAGCTCTTTGCTGTCTTCTCGGTCTGAAACAAGAGCTATTGATCGGGCAACGGAGGCTCAAGTGGCCAGTTCTGATGCTGGCATAGCTGCGGTTGAAGCGGCTCGGTTGCGCCAAGAGGAAATTCTAGCTCCCTACGTAGCAGCCGGAACGGGCGGTGAAGGTGTTACGGGTTCGCTTCAGGCCACGCAAGCCCTGCTAGGGCTATTAGGTGAAGAGGAGCAGGCGAACGCCATATCCGCCATTGAAAGCGGTGCTGAGTTTCAGGCTCTTTCACGGCAGGGCGAGGACGCTATTTTACAAAACGCCTCTGCTACTGGCGGATTGCGCGGCGGTAATGTTCAGGGCGCTTTAGCTCAATTCAGGCCAGCTTTGTTAAATCAAACCATTGATCAGCAGTTCAGACGACTTGGCGGGTTAAATCAAATCGGTCAAGCCTCCGCCGCTGGTGTAGGCGCGGCTGGTATTAATTCTGGTGGAAGCATTGCTGAACTATTGCGCCAACAAGGCGAGGCGATAGGCAGCGGAGCCATTGCCAGGGGTCAATCGCAATCTGATCTGATCAGTGGAATAGGCAAGGGCGTTGGCCTGATTGCTGGAGGGTTTTAGCGTGGTAGATTATAGGTTTGCAAAAAATGATCCGTTTGATTCCGTAATTCAGGGTTTTGGCACAAGCCAAGCCTTACGTGCTGGACGGCTACAGGAAAAGCAGGCGGAAATTGAAGCTAAACGAGCTGCTGAAGCGGAGGCTAACCAGCAAAGAATTATCTCAAATCTGGTTAACAATAAAAACAGGACTGCGGAAGATATTTTCGAGGCTTCCATTATTTTGCCAGAGAGTATGCGGAAGGGCATGCTTGCCGGGTTTCAGGCAATGGGCGAGGAAAAGCAACGCAATCAAATATCATTTGCTAGTCAGGTCTTGTCGTCAATCAATGCGGGCAAGCCTGAGATCGCCGGGGATTTATTGGAGCGCAGGGCTTTAGCTACTGAAAACTCAGGCAACGATCAAGAGGCTCAAGCGTTTAGGGATATTGCCAAGCTTGTAGAAAACGACCCTGAGTCTGCGTTTCTGTCATTTGCAACGCAACTCGCCACACTACCAGGCGGAAAAGATGCTGTTGCGGCTGTTCTGGATATTCGAGAAGAACAAAGAAAAGTACAGCTACAGCCTGCCAAGGTATCAGAAAAAGCGGCAGCGTTAGGGCTTACCACAGCACAAACCGCGAAAGCTGTTGCGGAGGCCAAAAAAGCTGAGGCAATGATTGCAAAAACCAATGCTGAAGCCGGAAAGGTCGCGCTAGAAGCAGCTGAAATTAAGATGAAATTGGCTGCTGAAAGCTCCGATTATGCCAAGCTGGGCGAGCAGGGCAAAAAACTTGTAAACGACGCGGTTGATGCCTCTATTAACTCTGCAAACCTTGCTGAACAATATGGAACGCTTGCCGGGGAAATTGAGCAGGAGATAACGTCCGCTGGTTCAGGCGCGGCAGCGGCTGAAAAGATTAAAAAGATTTTTGGTAATCAGGATAATATTTCTCGCTTGAGGTTGGACTTTAAGCGGATGAAAAACTCTGCCGTTCTTAAAATGCTGCCTCCTGGTGTTGCGTCCGACAAAGATATTGAGATTGCACAAGGCGCATTCCCTGAAGAAACGGACAATCCCGAACTTATTGCAAACTTCCTGCGCACAATGGAGCGCCTGCAAAGAGCCGAGGCGATCAACAACCGTAATCGCTCGGAGTGGGTTGAGCGTGTTGGTTCACTTGGCGAGGCCAAGCGGGACATCTTGATTGGCGAAAAGGCCATTCCATCAGGAACAAGCTTTATTGATTACACAACAGGGGTGATTGAGCAACTGATGCCCACTGAGGGGGTTGAAGAGGAAATTGAAGAGCCGGATATTGAGGCGCTTTTATTGAAATATGGGGCAGGCGATGGCAACCCCTGAAGAGCTTAAAAAAGCATTAATAGCTGCTGATAAGGCCGGTGATGTTGAGGCTGCGAAAGCTTTGGCTGCTGAACTGTCTCGCATTCAAGCAGAGCCCTTGTCTGCTGATTTGTCAGATGAACAGGTAGAGCGCACCATTGGCCAGAGGCTACTCAGGCAATTAGGTTTAACGGGGCGGGCTGTTATTGAAGGCGGCGCAAACTTTGTCGGATTGTTTTCCGACCCCGTTAACGCAATTACAAATCTAGCGATTAGCCCTGCAACGGATTTTCGGTTTGGTCGTGTTGGTGATGCAGCCGCTCAAGCTGCTGATGATTTGGGCTTACCACAAGCCGAAACCCCTACGGAACGAGTGGTGCAGTCAGCTTCCAAGGCCGTTGTAGGCGGTGCTGGTTCGGTTGGTGTTTCCCGGTTAGCGGCCTCAAAAATTGCAGAGGGTGGCGGTCGCATGGCGGCTGAAATAATGGCAGCACAGCCAGCGGCTCAACTCTCTGGTGCGGCTGGTTCGGGTGCGGCTCAACAAACTGTGGCAGAAGCGGGAGGTGGTCAGGGTGCGCAACTATTGGCAGCCCTTGCTGGTGGTGTAGCTGGGGCAAGGACTAGCATTAAACCAACAAATACCCCTAAAATTGCTGATGAGTTTAACCAGGTAAAAGATACCGGCGTTAAGGTTTTAACCTCTGACATTATCACGCCTGAAACCTTTGCTGCCAAGTGGCTACAGCGTACCGGCGAAATGATACCCATTGCGGGAACGGGAAAAGTGCGTGAAGCCCAGCAAGCCACTAGAATTGACGCAATCAAGGATACACTTAGAAACTTTGATGCAGATGACTTGACGGTTAGGGCAATTGATGATGTTGCCGACGATCTCTTGAAAACCAGATCAGCTAAAATAGACAAGCTGTCCAAGCTAAAAAACGGTGTTATTGATGGTCTGGAAGATGCGGGCGCTGTTCCTGTTGAAAAAACCATTGCTGCCATTGATGATCAGATAGCAAAAATTGATGCAATTGGTCTTGATATAAACAAGCCTGTTGTCAACATTTTAACAGATTTTAAAACCGCACTTGCCGATAAAGACCTCGTAGCGGTTGAAAGCATTCGCAAGGCACTTGGTAAAGCCTTTGATGGCGACAACTTCACAAATGTAAAGGATACGGGCGACAAAGCCTTGAGGGCTATATATGGGCCTCTCAGGCAGGACATGGAGGCATTTATAACGGCAAGCGGTAAACCCCAGGACGTAACCAAATGGAAGGTTGCCAACAAAGAACTATCCAAGCTTGCTGGTGAGTTGAAAAAAGGCACTTTGAAAAGCGTGCTGAATAATGCCGAGGCTTCGCCTGAAGACGTTAAGAGACTTCTGTTCAGTGCCAAGCCAAGCGATGTTAGGGCTTTGTACAAAAACCTTTCACCAAAAGGCCGCGCAAGTGCAAGGGCTGCTGTATTGCAGGAATCCCTTGAAAAAGCTGGTGAACAGATAAGCCCTGAGAAGTTTGTAAATCAGTTGAAGAAACGCGCTGATCAAGTCGGTGTATTCTTTAGTGGTGATGATCTCAAGACAGTCAAAGGGCTCACCAAGGCCATCGACATGACGCGGCAGGCATCAAGGGCTGCTGTTTCGCCCCCTACTGGCGTGCAGGCTGTGCCAGTGCTTGGAACGGCTGTTCTTGCTGATGTGTTTGGTTCAGGGGGTGCGGCGGTTGCAAGCCTTGGAACCATAGGGGGAATGGCGAGACTGTACGAATCCGCACCAGTCAGGAACTTACTCATAAAATTAGCAGATTCCTCGCTAACGGAACCAGAAGGCGCGGCAATCCTTAAAAGAATTATAGCCATCGCTCAAACAGAGGACGAAGACAATGGGAACTAGATCAATAGAGCCTCCATTTGAGTTTTTCTTTGATGAAAAAGGAAAGGCGCTTGAAGCGGGATATATTTATATAGGTACGGTTAATCTTGACCCTGTAGCCAACCCGATAAGTATATATTGGGATGCTGCATTAACAATTCCCATTACGCAGCCTATTCGTACTGTGGCTGGGGTTCCTAGCAACAACGGTGCTGCCGCCACCATTTACGCTGCTAGTGATTATTCAATTGAGGTTCGAAATAAAAATCAGGTGATGGTTTATGAAAGCCCTAGCGATAATCAACGGGTGTCCCCAAGCATTATTAACTACACCAACTCTAAGACCGGAGCGGTATCTCGCACACTGCAAAGTCGCTTAGAAGATTACACGTCCGCAAAAGATTTTGGTGCTCCTACAGGCGGGGATGACAGCGCTGCGCTACAGGCCGCGATAGACGCTACCCCGGCTGGTGGCAAGCTGTATCTTCCCGTTGGCACATACGCAGTCGCAACAGGCTTAACCCGTTCAACACCTATTTCCATTATCGGCGATGGCATTGAGGGCAACGGCGGCACTGTAATTAGTTACACTGGTTCCGGTGTGGCGATGACGTTTGACACATCGCAGAACGGTTTATTCCTTTCTAATTTCCGCATTGCTGGCACATCTTCTGGCACAGACGGCATTCTTATAAAGGACGGCTTCAACAATATCATGTTGTTTCACATGGTAAGCGAGGGTTTTTCTGCCGGGAACGGACTGCGATTAAACGACACATTCGACATTACAATTATTGGCGGGGCGATTAGGCAAAACAGCATCAACATTAATACAGATATTGGCGATACATTCGGGACTGTGAACGCGGTTAGCATGTACGGTGTAGGGCTGGCGGATGCGGGGACTAAAGGCGTTGTTGTTAATTCTGGTGCAGGTTGGGTTATAGACCGGTGTGATTTTTCTGGACTGGCTACCAACGCGATTGGTATTGATTTTGCTCCGGGGTTAGCGCCTAGCGCTTCAGCTAATTGTAGGGCAATGGACCTTACAGCCAACTTTTTCGAATCTGCGACCGGCGCTACAAATTGTCAGGCGGTGCGCATAGGTGCCGGGGCTACAGTGTCCGCGAGTCTAATATCACACATTACCATTGATGGTTCTAACGAATTTGATGTTGGCGGCGATCAGATTTCTATGGATGTTTGCCGCGCGGTATTTGTCCAGGGGAATGCGCACGGAGCCTTAGAATCCGGTAAAAAGAACCTTGTTGCGACCGCAAATAGTGTTGATCCAGATTATGATATTGTTCCGTTCAATAGTTCAAATATTACCGATAATAGTGTAACAAAAAGGTTCTCCGGCAATGATAGAATGTTTGTTGCAGAGCATTCTGGCAACTATACAAGTCCTGAACGATCCGCTGTATTAGTGCATCCAACTGCTAACTTAGCCAACAAAACTGGTGACGGCACGGTCTTTACGATGGAATACGGCACTGAAGTTACCGATACACAGGGCGAGTTCAACACAAGTACATTTGTTTTTACAGCGCAAAAAAGCGGCACTTATCGCTATGATCATGCTACGACCGCTAACAACGCTGCCGGGTTAACATATGAGCAAATTCGGCTGGTAACATCTAACGACACTTTCGATCTTTATTTTGGAAAAGACGAGGTGAGCGGCACTCTTACACAGTCTGGCGGCTTGGCTGTTTATATGGACGCCAACGATACATCAACCATCACTTGTGAGATCGGCGGACTTGGTGGTGTCACGGCTGGCTTTGTGGCGAGCGGTACGTTCCTTTCAATCACTTACGTAGGATAAGAATATGAAACTAGAAATAGATGTAACCCAAGAGCAACATGACTGTATTGGCAAAGGCTTGCGTGACGGCTTTACACCTGAAGAATGGCTACAAAGCGCATGGGATGGAAAGGCCAATAGCTGTAAAAAGCGCGCCCTATCAAGCGTTGCTGCCGTCCCTGATGAAGTACCAGTAGAGGTTTACCCAAAAAGAAGAGCCGCACTAAAATAACGAAACGGCCCCGCCAGTACTAGGCATACCAGCGGAGCCTGACCAAGACCACTACGTACATAGTGGCATGGCTGACCCACCGATAACCGGATTCAGCGTGCCGCGTCAAATAAAGCGCTCAATTTGAGCTATTTAAAAAACGAGGCACATATGACAGACAGCAGTAAGGCGTTGCAAATGAGCCAAGAGAACGCGCTAGCCATTGCCGGAATTAAGGCTTGGATGGAGGGCCACGACAAGCTGTGTGAAGAACGCACAAAAAATCTGGAAAAGGGAATGGACGAAGTTCATAAAACCTTAAAACTTCTTTTAAAGATTTCAACATACGGCGGCGGCGCTGTGCTTGCGCTGCTTTTGAGTGCTGTAGTTTTCCTTCTGACACACCCCGAAGTTTCTCTCATCAAGTAAGGAGTTTTACCATGATTGAGGTAATAGTAACCATCATTCTAACCACCGGAATATGGGCAATTTTATGCCGCAGGTTCCCAAAGTTAAGGGCGAAGGTGTTCGGAGACAATGAAGCCTAACGCAACAAACAGCAGGAAAATGGCGTGGTTCGGGGCTGTTTCCGTCACTGTGATCATGCTGCTGTCCTTGTGGCTACTGAGAAGTGATAGCGTGCCAATTATTGTTGCGGGTCTCCCTATACAGGGGCTTCTTCTGACAGGCCATGCCTACATTGCCAATAAGCGAGAATCCGAACATGAAAGGTTTTCAAATGAAACTTCAGAGATTGACTGATAGCGGGCAGGAAACAATGGGCCGTTTGGAAGTTAACGGCTCGCGGTTCTGCAACACTTTAGAAGATACATACAGGGATATTAAAATCCCCGGTGATACCCGCATCCCTGCTGGAAAATATAAAGTCATCCCTCGTTTTTACGGTAAGTTTTTTGAAGCCTACAAAAAGCGTTGGAATCATCGTTTCGGCTTGGAATTGGAAAACGTACCAAACTATACACATGTTCTAATTCACACCGGCAATAATCACCTACACACGGCTGGTTGCATTCTTGTCGGCTCTGCCGGTACCAAAGACAGCTTAACGGGCTCTCGTGGCGCTTATTCACGGCTATATGATGAAATTTCACCAGCGGTTGAGGTGGGAGATTGCTGGATTGAAGTCTGTGACGAGGAAAGCTAATGCCTTGGATTGCTCTAGGTCTAGCTGTTGCCATTGTTTTTGGCTATCTGGATTGGAGCCGGACGCAATGGATACAGCGCGCAACTGAGGCAAACATAGCGGCCCAGGTTAACGCAAAGACAATTGATTATCTAAATGACACTGCCGAAATGTCTAAGGCATTTAATGCCGCTCTGGCAGAAAAGGAGGCAACCCATGCAAGGCAACTTGGCAAAAAAATATCAGAAATCAACCAGCTACGCCTCACCGCTGACAAAATGGCTAAACTCGATCCGATGGGTTTTGGTGATGACTACCACGTCCGTCTTGCTCGCGTCATGTGCCGCATTCAAGCCGGCACCAATCGTGACGACCGCGCCACCTGTAATAATGCTCCCGACGAAGCCTATCTCTCCGACATCGCCTTTACCATCACCGTTACGGCAGAAACAGCCGAAGTCTGGTCAGAACTCTGTGACGACGGACAAAGAGACTTTTGCGACTGGTCGCTAACAGGCAGAACACCACAAGGCGCGCTGACCGAACTATCATGGCTTGAAGCAGTTGATGCATATGCGTTAAGGCAGGGTGATCAGATTGATGGTTTTCATGGTCTTATTGAGAAGATTACACAGTCAGAGCCAAAATAGAAAATCCCATTACGACTTGGCAAAGAAATATTGTTGACCTAAATATTTTGTGATACTTCTGCCGCGAACCTAATCAATAGGCAGAGAATTTATGGAAATTATCGGACGCAATTTGAATTGGGCAACCGGACCTATCCGCACCTACCTCAGAAAACAGACTGTTCTTTGGCCGCTTACAGCATTCCTAAAAAAATATACCGTTCCCACATTCAATGCTTCTGATTTGCGGGTAATGCGCTGCTTGTATTGTATGGAAGAAACAAGCCATCTTGGTGGTGATATTGCAGAGTGCGGCATTGGAAGCGGTTATTCTCAGATATATATTCTTTCCTACTTAAATGAGTCGACAGACACTAGAGATTATCACGGCTTTGATACGTTCGAAGGCTTTCCTTTTATTGATAAAGAAGACCTAGAAGGGATACCAGATCACCGCCGAGGCGTGTCTGTCGTGGGGCGTTATAAAGAATACCCGATTGCATATCATCAAAAGAGGGTGAACAAGTTAGGCATGGTCAATCGTGCCACCTTGCACAAGGGGCTTTTCAACGACACAATTCCAAAACTACCCGAAGATTTAAAATTCTCTTTTGTTTTTATGGATTGCGACCTGTATCAAAGCTATCGCTCTTGCCTTGACAGTATGTATGATCGTGTTCTCTCTGGCGGCATTATCTTGTTTGATGAATACGAGCACACTGTTGATTGGCCGGGCGCGAAAAAAGCTATCGATGAATTTTTTGCGGACAAAACGGAAAAGCCCGAGCCGTTACCTTTCGGCACAAGCTGGGTGGTGAGAAAAGTTTAATAACTGTCCACTGTTTTCTGAAATTCACCTTCGTGCGCTGAACGTATATTTTCAACTTTGCCAGCGTTTAAAATTCTCGGGTCAAGCGTGTGCTCCAAATGCTGCATGATGATTGAAGAATGTCCATGCTTTTGGGCGTGCCGTATTAGGGCCATGAACGCTTTATCCATTTTAATCTCACCGTCTTCAATGCACTCTGACAGATGCATTAAAAGCTTTATGGTGTCTCCACAGCCTTCAGGAACGCTAAGAGTGTGTGCAGTAACCCCATCATTTCTGGCCTCAGTCACAGCAAGCATTCCCATGCCGTTATCGAAGCAATCCCTGCGCGCCTCTATTAACAATGGGGCTACCCTGGTGTCATAAAATTCCTCGCGTTCATCCGTCACTATTTTCATGAGATTTCTTTCTATCTATGATCAATCCGATAAAAACACCGGAGAGCAAGGTTAACACCCAAGGTAAAACGGGCATATCTGTATAGTAAGCCCCAATAGCCGCCGCCATACACAGTAGAGCCATCCCTAAATAGGCGAGCATTTCAATTGTTTGAATTGTCATTTCACAATAATACACTGTTTTAAAGGTTAGACAAATTCCAAATAGCTCAACGGTTTCAACGGTGCCTTTCGGGGTGGTTAGACAACCTAAGCCATTGAAACACAGTGTTTGTGATAGTCCTCCCGGGATCGCCATTTAAAAAATAAGCTATTGTAATATAGTGATTATTTTGTCTTTTTGTCTAACCCGGCTCGAAGGTTAGACAATTTACCTTCTGCAATTCCAGCTATTTGGGCCTGGTTTACATCCCTTGTATAGTGCTCAATTTCACTCAATGATTTATGCCCGGTGATGGATGCTATTTCATGCGGTGTGCACCCTGCCTCTGCAAGCCTTCTAGCTGCCGCTTTTCTCAAACCGTGAGCGCTGCAATGTTTCAATCCGGCCTCATCGCACCACTTGCGAAATCGGTTTCCAAAGCCTTTTGCAGAGAACGGCGTACCATGCTCAGTAACTATGAATGTCATGTTATCTTTTGGCAGTGATGCAAGTAATGCTTGGTGCAACGGTATCCATAGATAAGTGCCAGTCTTTTGCTGGCGCACACGAATCATCGAGCCTTTAAGGTGCTGCCTACCCATTTTCACTACATCACACCGCCTCTGTGCCGTGTACAGCAGTAAGTCAAAGGTTAACCGGGCTTTGGTGCCGGTAGGATGCTTTGCCTCATAGGTCGCTATTTCTCCCTCGGTCCAAGTGTGGTGTCCTGCGGTTTTCTTTCTATACATTCGCACATGGTCGCAGGGGTTGTCTTCCCTCATGCCAATCTCTGCTGCGAACCTCATTAATATACGGAGTTTCTTAAACAAATTATTAGCCGCCTGCGGTCTATCTGACATTTTAGCCATGATTGCCTGAATATGCTTACGCTCTATTCCCTTCGCTGGCTTGTCGCCATGTTCGGCAAGAAATTTTTCAATGATAATACGGTATGTGTTTTTGGTGGTGTCGGCCAAATCGAGGAAATATGGCGACCGATAGTAAAGCGAAACAAGGGCTTTCATACTGCCTGGTATAACTTTAGCCTCACCTATCTCTGGTCGCTGACCTGATACACAATAATCATATTCTTGCTGAAACTCTGGCGTGCCAAAGGAGCTTTGGAAGTAGTAACTAAACGCGCCTTTTCTATACCGATACCGCCGCTTTCCGTGGCGATCAGGGAAGGCGCTAACACGTTCTGGCAATCCATTCCGTTTAAGTTTCAAGTACGGTGTCCCACTCTTGAGAATCCTTGCTGGCATTAACAGGCGATCCACACACTATATCTATCTTGCCGCTTGGATCAATAGAGACACGTTGCACTGCAACACCGGCAGCTTGAACGCCTTTAACAGCGCGCTTCACGTCAACCTCTTTAAATTTGGCCGGTGCCGTCACTCAATACCCTTTATTTAAACGTGTCCAATTTCCATATCCAAAGGCCAGCAACCCACATTAAGGTTGCTCCAATCACTACCCATTGCCAGAAGTCATGATCCATTGTCTGTGTCCTTTGACCGGCCCTTTTTGTCACCTCTCAAGGCTTGCCACATCGCTGACACATATTTGGCCTGGTGGATGGCATCAGCTAGGGCATCATGTTTCACGCCTTCAAACTCAAAATCTTCTTTGCTAATGATGCCTTCTGCACAATCGACAATGGTGCGAACATCGCGTACATTCCAGAAGGTCCAAGGGATACGCATTTCGTGTTGGCGATAAAGGTCTTCCAACATCGAGATGTCAAATACAGCGCCGTTACCCCAAACAACCGCACCCACTGATAAGAATTCGGTGAGCAGCTCCAAAGCTGATATTTGGCTCGTACCGAAATCTTCGAGTAACGCTTGGCGGGCATCCTCGCTTTGGGTGAGCCACCACTTCACAGTGGCAGGGTCTATGGCGCGACCCTCACAAGCACTTTCAAAATCAAGTTTGTCATGCAGGGTGCGACCTGTTTCCCCTGTTTCAGGATCAAAAAATACTGCCCCGATTGAGAGAATGGGCGCTTGTGGTGAAGTGCCTAGCGTTTCCAGATCGATCATTACGTGTTTCATTTTTCGTCTCCAGAATTAAGCGGGCCTTTAATGGCACCCTGAAGCTGCTCAAGGTAATTGAATTTCGGCAAGTCAACCCAGTCGGGTTCATTTTCCCCTTGCTCGTACATGTAACAGGCATCGCAGACGAGCTGGCCGTTATGGATGCGGAACTCATCTTCAGGGTAAGAAGACTCGGTAGCGCAAGTTGCATCGCGACAGCTAAAAAGCGGTGTCGGCAAAGAATTTAATTTGGGTACGCTCATTTCACCAAGTCCTTTGACCGGGGTTGTTTGTCATAAAATTCGTTTTCTAATGCGGCGGTCATCCGACTACGCACCGCACCCTTTGGCAAAAGCGTGAAACCAGCCTTAAGAGCCGCTATTCCTAGATGAACTCGCAAGATTGAAAACTGACCTCGCACACGAATGATCGCAATCCGATAACAGTGCTTAATCTCTATCGCCGCTGCTTTCATAGCTGATCACCTTGGCGGGGTTTGTTGGTCCGTTCTACCGTGATAACAAAATCACCAAATTCTCCAGCCGCGTCACTAACCTGATCAAGTCGATATTCGGCGCTCCCTGCGTTGCAATCATTCACCAGCCGAAGCAGCGAAATGATGGCGGCACCAGCAAGCAAAGTCTTAACATTGGCGTCACGTTGATTGATCTGTTCCGCTGTCACAAGAAGGTGTCGCGTAATATCAGCCACTAGCTTGTCAGGCGCTTCTGCCCAAGACAGATCGCGTTCATCATCAGAAAGAATTAGCTCACTCATCGGCTGTCTCCATCAAGGCGGCCTATAATGACACTCTGGCCGTCTGCAAGGGGCAGGGTTATTTTGGAAGCGCCTGAGTGCTTCTGTAATGCTGTAACGGACACCCTGACCTGCTCTTCAAGCACAACGCGGGTTTGCTCCCATTCGTCATCTTCAATGTTGATTGGCACCCCATGTTTTTCCAGATAGTCCAACCAGTGTTCGTGCTGCTCATTGGTCAACTGACCGTCAAACAGCAGTGGAACGACGTTGCTTTCTCCGTTCTCGGACATCACTTTTCCTCCGTGACAGGCGTTGGGCGTTGTTTGGCGCTGTTTCTCATGGTGCTTTCTCAGCGGCCCGCAAGTCTGCTACTTCGTCGGCAAGAGAAGCGTTTTTTCCTGTAATGCGGTCTTCAACCGCTCGCTGTAGATCAATGATGCCATTCGGGCATGTATTCGCCATTCGTAGGGCGCATATCACCATGTCCGCGACGTACTTTTGCACTGCCTCATGCTCAAATTCATGGCCGCCATGTTCGGCTTTATCGATTACCGTAGCCAGCCCGCCGCAAGCCTTGACGATATGCAAAAGACCATGATCAAAGTCTTTATGTGTCTGCGGGTTGGCGCGAAAATCACGGTGATAATGCGCGGTCCAAGGCAGGCTTGATTGCAGTTCCCGTATGGTTTTATCGGTCATTTTCATCTCCAGAATTAAGCGGGCGTTGTTTGGCAGGTTCTTCGATACCCAGTTCATCAAGTAACTCTTGCCTGCCTTCCTGCTTCCACTTTTCAGCATCGTCAGAAAGGCTGACGGTTAAGCCGGGCCATCTGCTTTCTATGTCAGACTTGAATGCCTCGAACTCAGTTCTATCAACTGCCATTGTCGCCTCCGTCCGTTGATGGGCGTTTGTTGGACGGTGCTGCGTCATAGATGCAGATTTCCGCCATATCTTCTTCAAGGGTTCCATAAACCGCCTGAATATCGATCTGCTGCTCACGCGGAAATTGATGGCCTTTCATTTTATGAAATGCGTGAATTGAACCAGACAATCGATCTTTCTTGCCATAGCCTTTTGATAGCGTGACACGGCGACCGGGCGTGCAAGTGTCTGCATTCCATCGAGGGCCATGTAGCCTGATTTCCGAAAGCTTTGATCCGTCGGCGAAAGCTTCATAGTATTGCGTTTTGAGCGGTATAAAGAGGGGCTTACGCATCGGCGTTATCCTTTGGGCGTTGTTTGGCATCTACCTCTTGCCATAGTTTCTGCAAGCAGCTTTGGTATCTAGCTTCGTCATTAAAAAAACCAGAACTTGAATATCTGTGCTGTTTACAGGGTGGTTCGGGGTGCATGTAAGAATAAAGCAGCCAATATCCACCACCGAAATAGAGTGCGCCAATTATCAAAAATGGAGCGGTGTTTGCTGTTTTGGATGCGGTCCATATTAATACCAAGATCGCACCGATCAGATACAAGAAGAAGGCTATCATAGCCATTATTTCTGCTCCTGATTAGATGGGCGTCTTTTGTCACTTCCTGAAAACATCCAGTTAATTATCTTGACCATTGTATATTGATCAGCGGCTTTACCATTTTCGAGGCGGCACATTGTTGAAGGCAAAACGCCAATTTCTTTTGCAAGATCGCGTTGGTTTAAGTCGTTCATGGTTCGATACAAAACCAGTAGTTTTCCGACCTTATTCATGTCTGATTACCTTGTGGGGGTTGTTTGTCACCTGTGAACATTTCAGGTTTTTGCTTGAGCCGGACTCCTGTCCACGGATAACTCATGTCTACGAGTACGATGTCAGGGTCTCCGCAAAGCTGCCCAAACCAAATAGCTGTTTGCTCTGTCTCTGTGGCGTCAAAAACAGAGAACCTACCGGCCTTTAATGCAGCAGACTTGACCTCTTCATAAGAAGCCGCGTCGTCGCAAGTGGTGAAGCAGTCCACCACCCCCAAGCTAACTTTGGTCGCTGGCTTATGCATCGGTGTCTCCTTTTAGCCGGCGTTGTTTGTCACTTTTCAAAGCATCCAGATCGGCAAGCCTGCCAATCATCACTTGTTTGCTTTTTTCAAGTTGTTCAATCTCTTTGACGAAATGGTCCCGAACCGTTGAAATCGGGATCGGGCAAACAGCACAGTTCTGGCAAATTTCTTCTGCCTCTTTCTCGCTGTACAAACCCGCGTCACGAATATGAACGGTGTACCCCTGCGAGTTCGGGCGATAATACACGCCGCGCTTTTTCAGTAGGTATTGTTCAACCATTGTCAGAACTCCGGGGTTGTTTGGCAGGCTTCGGTAAATCCAAAAGCTTGCCGTATTTCATTGCACCGCGATTGATTAGACATCGAACGCCTCCTGTGAAAAACAGGCTGCAGACTGGTTTTTGCCCTTGGAATAACAGGCTACAGACTGGTTTTTTGCTGCTTCGCCAAATCTCTTGGCCATCCATGTTGGAACGCCGTTTCCGATAGCGGTGTAAACCTGTTTGTCCCAATCGCTTTTCGTCCCGTCGAACCAATCGGGGGCAAAGGTCCACTGATAAGGAACTTGATCTAAGCCCATTGCGCGGGCGCATTCACGTATTGTGAGTTTCCGGCCAAAGTGGCGGCTGGCGCGCCGCGTATCGGTCGCGCACCCTTTGTATTCAGAGCCTGTTATGCAGGGCGGTAAGTTCCGTTCGCGGTAGTGAGGCTTGAAAGGGAAATCTGTTTCAGGTGCCGGGTATGTACCACCCACAATGCGTTGCCTGTTGTGACGGGCTTCTTTCCATTGTGCGGCATTCCAGGCAGTACCCCAATCATTGCCCTTGTTACCCTGTAGTTTGATGTTTTCAACCCACAGCGCCTGCAAATGCGGATAGCGCCCCATGAGGTCTAATGACCATTCTAAAAGGTCTTCTGCAAATTCACCTTGCGCTGGACCTTGAGTGCGCGCCGAACTTCTTTTCTGGCATGGTGGAGACGCCCAAACGGCATCAGCCCAATTGATGATTTTCGCCGCTTTCTCTGAGCGCACATCATCCAAAAGGCATGGCCCATATCCGAGAAACTGACCTAGATAATGTGCGACAGGGTTAAGCTCGACACCGTGGCAAATATGCCCGGCTTGCTCCAAACCCCAACGGGCGAAACCCGCGCCATCAAAGAGAACGGCAATACGCATTACAAATTACCTTTCGTGACAAACAGGGACGCCATTATTCTGACCCTCCGATTAACTGGCCTATCGTCGGCCCTTTGAATGTCGTGATGGGGAGCGCGCCAACAATTTCTTCGTCGGGGAAAACCGGCGTTTCGCTCCATTCCAATTGAAAATTAAAACCCATTGAGCCGTCAGGATTGAAGGTCCATTTTCCTGCGTTCGGGATATGAACATGGGGCAATTGGTCAACCAAATCGAAGACCTGTTTTTTCGTGCACCGGCACATTCTCGATAACTCTGAAATCCAGATCGGACCGCAGGCTTTTACAATGCGGGTTATCTTTTCACCGCGTTCAACAGATGACCGGCTCATGATGATGCCAGCTTTAGAAAAGAAGTGCCAACCTGCTTGGCCTCTGTTAGCTCTTTGTAAGAGTTTTTTTTGTCTTCCATCGTGTAAACAGCACTCTCAAGGTTGTCGATTACATAGCCGGGGCCGATATTAACAATCGCAATCGCGTGGTATACCCACTCGTATGATTGAGGATCGCGGGTGTATCCAACATAAACCGCAGCCCTTCCCGCAAGGCGAGGGTATGTTTCATTAAACAGGTTGACCGCAGCTATAGCCCAATCTTCACAGTCGCCAATGCCGTTGACCCGACAATCCTGCCAATAATCAGGCTGTCCATAATATTCAGAATCAAAGTTTTCACCGCCCGCCAAATATCCTTGCTCGCACTGTGCGGCTATTTTCTTGCGAATGTTTTTGTTTAGCTCGCTTCGTGAGGGAACTTCGTGCGAAAGCGGGTCAATATATTCAGGCTCGGTACTCTTGCGACCACCCAAGAAACTCAGGCCAGCTACAACAAGTATCAGTGAAATGATTAGTATGCGTTTCATGGTAAATGACTCCAGGTATGCCCTTTTCGAATATTCACCACCGTCCCAACTGAAAGCCCATACTCTGAGGCTATATCTGCAAGCTTCTTTCCTGAGCGTTTTATGGCGATGGCTTTAGAGCGGGTTAATTTACTATTTGGGTTTCTGCCGCCGCGTTGCGCGGTGCCGTGTTTTAGCTTGTCCGCGTGATTTTCTTTTCGTGTAGCCCAGCGCAAATTTGATGCAGCGTTAAAGTGCCTGTTGCCGTCAATGTGTGCTACTTCATGAAATGGTGACGGGGCGCTCCCAATAAACGCTTCAGCAACCAGACGATGTACAGACATACGCTTAACCCCACCAGAGCCATGCAGTCCAATGCGCACATATCCGTTTTTCTCAACAGCCAAACGCAATATTCTACCAACTTTACAGAAGTTGTTACCGCCCGGCTTTGATCGACGAACGCGCCCTAGGTTGCTAACCTCATAACAATCAAACCCTGGGGCCGCGCGCCATTCTTCAGAATGGAATTTCATCTGAATAATCCTGAGCTTGGGTCGCCTGATGTTCTCTTTGTGGTTGAGAACTGTCCAAAAGTTTTAACTCGCCTCTAAACTTCTGAAGACAAATCTCCGTTGAGTATTTATCTGCGCCGGATTGATTGGTCCATTTGCGGGTTTGTAGCTGACCCTCAACGTAGACTTTGGAGCCTTTTTTCAGATAATTCTGCGCAACCTTGGCAAGGTTTTCGTTGAAGATAACTACGCGGTGATATTCGGACTTACTTTTGCGCTCGCCGCTCTGTCGGTCTCTCCAATTCTCAGAAGTGGCTACAGTAATATTGACTACCGATCCGCCGTTTTGCATGGTTTTGACTTCTGGGTCACGAGTCAAATTACCAACAATTATGGCCTTGTTCACGCTACCTGACATATGATCTTCCTGACTTTATTGCTGTTACAGTTCCGTAATTTAAGTCCATTGTTTTTGATATTTCGCTTGGCGCAGACCCAGCCAATAATCGACGTCTGACCTCTTGAATTTCATGCTCTTTGAGGTGCTTCCTGCAACCTCCATCAGCGCGACCCTTTTTGCGGCAGTCCTGCATATTTTCTGATCTGGTTCCCAAGAAAAGATGATGTGGGTTTACGCACCAGCGGTTATCGCAAGTATGGCAAACGTCCAGCCCATCAGGCGCATATCCGCGAAACAAGATGAAAGAGGCTCGATGTGCCCCCGTTGTTTTTCCATCAAGATTGAAAGAGCCATATCCGTTACCCTTTCCGCCGCCCAACCAAGGCCAGCACTCGTCTTCATTGAAGTTCTTAAAATCAACTTTTGACATAAAACGTAAATGTGAGTTTGGCGCGCTCATTATGTCCTCGCTGCTGCTCTATGGTTTGCTTCGGCGTTTTGCCATTCCATTTGTTTTGCTTTTAAATACTCAAGACGGCCTCTAGCCCTGTTAGCAGCCGCTGTGGTATCGACCATCTCTTGAATGTAGTTTCGCCACTCAGGGGACGCCTTAACGTCTCTCTCGGCCCTGTTGTAAGCAAGGTCACCCCGCTCTTTGATCTTTTGAGCCAAGAAAGCGGTTTTCATTTCGGTACGAAAGTCAGCGGCAGCCTTTTTGTCGCTCCAGTCATCCCATGCAATATGAATTTGCTCTGATAAAGGGGCGTTGCTCATTTTTTGGCCTCAAATTCAGCAGCTTGTTTCAGCTCTTTCCTTCGCTGTGAAAATTCTGACCGTAAACCTGGGGTGAACTCGTCAAACCTCCTTTCACCATCCAAAAAGCCGGGGCAATCATGTGAGGCTTGATCAACAAAAGCCTTGAACTCAGGGCTATCCTTCACAGCATCCAGATCGGCAACACATTTTGCATCTTCAATCTGCGCGGTAATTTCTTTAGCGGCCTTTGACAGCTCGCCCTTATTCATCGGGCCTTGCCAATTCGGATCGCGGCTATTCTTCGGTGGATAACGATTACTTACAGTCACAGTGGCTGTGCTATCGCTCTCTAGGCGCTGTTCGTTGTCATCTTCGGGGCATATACCCAAAAGCTGCATATAGCCGTATCTGCGGGCGTATGTGAGCGCTGCGCCGTACCCTTGAGGATTTACCCCTTGGTGTTCAACATTGGTGTATACTTCAATCCACTGACCGGACGCATGGAAAAGCCTACTAACCATTGACTTGTCGTGGTGGCTTTGAACAACATAAAGGTCGTTGTAGTGCAGCGCCTGCTCGGTTTTATCAATAATCTCAGGGAAGGGCGCGTATTTATATTTGTACTTTTTGGTGTCGACCTCGCAAGACTTGATTATAGTTCCGAAGCTTGGCCTTGCAGCCACTAGAGCGGCGGTTATTTCACCGATGTTTTCTGATGTTCTCATGAGGCGTTCCGATAGTTTTGTTGAATGTCGATCAACTTAATTGCGAGTTCATTTAGCTTGTCTGCGGCTTGGGAAATCTCGAAACAATGCTCTGCTATCTTCTGTATTCCGCCTGATTTGGCGACGTCACACAAATGATCAACATTGTTTACAATTGCGGATACGTCATTGGGTACATCTTCAAGATCAATCTCGGTCATTGGTTTTCCCCCGCATAAAATTCACGCGCATATGCTTTCACCATGTCGATTAACAGCCGGTCGTCTTTGGCTAGAACACCACGCCAGAACTCAGGGGCGCTCATTTGCCCGCGTTGGCTATGTGATGTTAGGTGCAAGCTGTTTAAAACTGGCAACACCTCGTTATCAGGTGCCTTTATTGCCGTTCCCAACACACCTATGTGCATAGGAACTATAGGGTCGTCATGCGTTCCCGACTGGCCTGTAATGGCGCACAAAAACTCACCAGACCTAATTCGATCAAGCCACTTCTCATTGCGAACAACACCATCTTTGACGCGCTTGTGGCTGTAGTCTTTCGATATGGGGGTGACTTCGTTCATCATTCACCCCTTGCTTTGCGCCAAAGTTCTTTCAGCGCTGCTTTGTCGTCTCCTGCGTTTCCAGGGGCTAACCACTTGTGGTGCTTGCATCGTCTACCCGGAGCAACTAAAGAAGCCGTTCCAAACGCAACTTTACAGTCAGGACACTCATGCCAAAAAGTTCTAAGTTCGCGCTTGTATTCTTTATGCTCGCGCCAATAATCGCCCATGTCACCCATCAGCACACGCTCCCTGCAAACTGGCAGTAGAGGCCACTAAGGGCAATAATCAGCCCCGCTAAACCGCCAAACGCGATGTACAAGCTGGCCTTACCGAGCCATTTCATGAACGGGGTCCACCATTCCGCGAAGTTCCACCGTTGCCCAAGCTCAACCGCATGTGGTTGCGGAAGGCTTGAGCGCTGGTGAGAAAACCTTTGTTGATGGCTGTTCATTCGGCTGCCCTCATACCCTGAAGGCTTTTCGCGTCGTCTATCTCATGGCGCAGCGTGTAAATTGCGTTACCGTCAAGGTCTTCAAATAAGTCGGACACGGCACCTTTTAATATGACTTTTGCGCCCTCGCTGAAATTGCTGTTGTCGAGGCCCGCGCTGAGTATGGCTTTACAGGCGCTGATCACGGTTACATACTCGTCGTATTCGCGCTGTAGGGTTTCAGCCATCTCGCCAGACATAGGGTTAGGCCGTTCCTCTTGCAGGTTATATGCTCCGGTATCTGGCATTTTATTCTCCATCCTCGTTAAGGCGTGGGGGCTGAACCTGTTTCATATGGGTGGTGGTTCGCCCCCTTTGGCCCGTTTCCACATCTGCTCGGAAAGATGTTGAGTGGCGCTTTACCGACTGTGCACATTTCGATAAAGTAGGACTTGCAACTTAATGCCGGGGTTTCACGCTTTCGCCTACTAACCCACAGCTCCCTATTTTTCCTTTTACACCTCTACGTGAGGCCACCAACTCAACACCTATCGAAACAGATGTGGTTTATCCCGCGCCCTGTGTTCATGCTGCGCATGTGGTTGGGCTTGTTGCGGTGCAGCGGGTCTGCGCTTACGGCTCGTCGCTGCTGATGAAAACTATATTGCCAAAATCGCAATAATTAGTCAAGCATTTAAATTGCCAAAATCGCAATTAATTGCATAAATAAAAAGAAATGTGTTTTCTGAGGTTAAACTTCAGAGTGCATAGATCCTATGACTACGGCCCATATTTCGAGGTCAGGCGCACCGGCGCTGTGGTGTTCAATGTCGCCGTTGATGATTTTCTGAGGTTTGTGTTTTGGGTTGTTTGACTTGGGGGTTAGAATTACCGCTGAGCCGTCTGTTGAGTATTCTTTAACGGTAACTTCAAACAAATCACCCGCAGCGCGTCTTTTTATTACAACTCGGTTTCCTGATTGTAAGTCGCGGGGATAATCAGATAGTTGCTGACACACCAAAACAGAGCCGGACGGATAAACTTTATCCATGCTATCTCCGAGAACACGAAGTCCAAAAGGGTGTTGGTATTTTGTCAGCTCACCAAATATAGGAACGCACTCCGATGTTTCGAGTTCAAACGCTTCTATAAATGCACCGGCCTGCACGTTGCCAATTAAAGGAGCCCTTACCTGTGTTTCCTCTACAAGTTCTATTATTGTACTATGGTCAAAAGATGGCGTCAAAGTATCGTTAAAAAATAGGCGTATTTTGTCTGCTTCTTCAGACTTTATTAAACGCTTGCCCTTGAGTATCTTGTTGACGACTGAAGGGTCTAGATCAAGATACCGCGCAAGTTCGACTTGTTTTCTTCCAGTGGCCGCCAATTGCTTTAATATGTAATCTCTATTCATGGCCGCACCTTTGCGAATTTAGCAAACCATGTAAATTGTTATAATGGCAATAAACAGCTTTACTTAAACTTGCGATTATGGCAATATTGCAAGCATGACAAATGTAGCAAGACATATAATTTCCAAATTTGGTGACGGTGACTTCAAGGTCGGCGTGCCAGTAGTGGCAGGCATCCTTGGGTTAGATGTGACCAGAGTTTACCGCATGACATACCCTAAAAACAAAGGTGGAACTGGCGGACTTGTTCCTGCCCAGCACCAACAACCTCTATTAGAACAGGCGAGGGTGCGCAGTGTTGATTTGCGGCCTGAAGATTTTTTCACACCTATCGCCGCCGAGTAGCCCTTTGGGGGCTGGGGCAACATGTTTTGAGTACCGCCCCTACAGGTAGCCAACGAGGCAGAAGGCCACCTGATGAAACAAATATAGCGAAACGATTGGGAGAATGAAATGTTGAAGAACACAGAACATAACAAGATTGTTGCAGATGCCTTGCGCCCGTATCTTTGTGGCGCGGAGTCTGAGGCTAGGGCGGCTGAAGTGCTCGGTTGTTCTATTTCCAAGGTGCGCAAGATGATTAGCGCCGCTGACTGTGAGCGCACTAAAACAGGAATGTGCGAGGCGAGGGCGCTTGTTGCGTCTGGTCTGGTTCCTGCTGACGCTTTCAATCACATATATGGCGGCGTTGGTATTGGCGGCATGCACAGCCTTGATGGTTTTGTTGAGTGTCCCCTTGAGGTTATGCGCGATGTTCACCCCGCGCTTGGTGACATGGCAGAGGTGTCCCTGGATGAACAATTTACACATACGGAAAAATACAGAAGCGAGCCAAAGATCAGGCGCGCCCATGCAGCTTTGACAGGATTTCTAAACTTTATTCACAAAACGAAAAACGTTTGTACGCCAGTGTTTCGCAGGCATAGGCACGCAGCAGAATAGGCCGCTTACAGCGCAGAGTTTTACTCCTTTGCGTTGGTGGTTGAAAGCACGTTTCCCGGTATCGTGTGGCTGATAAACCGGGGTTAATTTGAAAGGAAAGAACATGAGTACAGGGACATTGATTGAAGGATACGGCGGTCACATCGATCAAGAATGGCTGATCGATCAAGAATGGCTTTAACTAATTACGGGAAGAAGGTCTTAGGACTGTAAACCGTGATGTTGGTAGGCGCGGCGCTGAAAGTAGAAGCGCATTCTGTCCGAGCGGGTTTGCGTAGTGACGCGAAAGCGGAGAGGGTTCGATCCCCATCTGAGCCGAGGTTCGGTTTAATTCCGGTTCGATTCCGGGAGCACGAAGGACAGAAGATTAGACGTAATAGCCTCAGTAACGCGGGGCCACCTACCAACTAATCCATTGCCCCGGCCTGAAAAGGTGGCGGGGCATAAGGGGTACCAGAAACGGAAAAGCAGAGACACCTCGAAAAAAGGAGGCGGGTTATGAAAACGAGCAGGGAAAGCCTGCGGGGATGGTTGATCTGAAAAGCGTTACGCCGGGGGCGTTCCCCAATCCCGGCATCTTTATTGTTGTGTGCCGTGAGCCAGTCCTAGATCGCTGGTGTCGCTAGGGGCCAAAATCAAGGTGAAGCCTCGGAAGTGGTGGATTGGTGAAGTCGCGGCATTCAAGAGTAAAGAAACACAGAGTTAGGTGTGCCGTGGTCGTTCGTTGTGAGTTTTGAAATTTTAACCCGTCCATTGGACCCGAGAACATTTCAATATTTTACGCTGCGGCACACCTATAAGGAGTTGAGAGTGAAGGACAAAGTAAAGCAGGGCAGACGCAACCGCATCAACGGCGCAGACCTTGAGCGCAAGGTTGTTAACGTCGCCAAAGAACATCACCTAGACGCTCAACGCATTCACGGTACTGGCTTACACGCAAAAGGCCATGATGACGTTGTAATCAAGTCTGTGCTGTACGGCGACGTTTCGGTTGAGTGCAAATATCGCCAGAAAATAGCCCTTTTGTACGACATTATTGGCGAGAACCGCATTGGGGTTGTCCAGGCGGCACGAAAAGAGCCTCTCGCTGTTGTTCCCCTCAAAATGTTTATGGAGTTACTTCAATGAAAGCATGGTTAATAAAGTTACTTGGCGGCTATCCAGACAAAGAAGTCCATTTCTCTGTTTTGGCAGCAGACGCTAACGAGATGCGCAACGATCTCATCAATCTGAAGACAAAGCACAGCAACGACAGCCATGTAAAAATATCGGCTGTTAACAAGCTGATTAAAAAATACACCCCCAAAGCATTAAAGGGGTAGGGCGTGCCATTAAGCTTTGAACAAGCCTGGAACATGGCGGAATCCCACTGCAATCATTGCAGGGAAAAGGGCCAAAACCCTTATGACGTTATACGCGGCGTTTCCAACACATTACCCGCTGGTTGGGAACTGGCCAAACTGGTTGTTACGGTGGCAGCATGGAAAGAACAGTCGATAGAGTTCAATGTGAGGGATTGCTTTCAGGTTATCGCCAGAAACGAAGACCAGCCTAGAACAATAGAGCTTGGCGATCCTGAAGAGGCATATCGAAAGGCGTTCGGTAAATGAACAAGCTTATCAACACCACAAACAACCACCCTGTCATCACATATAACGCGCTGGGGAGGCTTCTGAGCAATTTCCGGCCCGTACCACCAAAGAAACAGAAGAGGGCGGCTTAGTGGCAAAGTTTCCGTCCATGCCTGTTTTTACTGACGCATATATTGCTGACACTACTCACCTCTCTGCCGAGGAGCATGGGGTGTATTTTTTATTGCTTGTTTGCGCATGGCGTTCGCCGGGATGCAGACTGAAAAAAGATGACACTCAATTAGCAAGAATGGGGCGTGTTACCCCGGCGAAATGGCGCAAGATTAAAGACACTATTTTAGCCTTCTGGAGTGAGTCTGACGGCTACATTAAACAAAAAAAACTCACAGAAATTTACGAAAAAGTTCAAAAAAATGTTGAACAAAAAAAACAAGCAGGAATTGCAAGCGCAGAAGCTAAAGCATTGAAAGATAAGGAAACGTCTTCAACGGCTGTTGATGAACCGCCGCAACGGCCTGCCAACGGCCAGCCAACTAACCAAAACCAAAACCAAAGTATTACCCCTATACCTACTAACGTAGGTAAACCCCCTACCAAGGAAAAAGCCGATGGGAAACGTGCAAGCAGGATCACAGAAGATTGGTGGCCAAGTCCAGAGCTTGCTCGATCAGTCGCGGACAAGGAAGGTTTCACCCTCGAACAAATCGAGCACGAAGTCTACCAGTTTAGAAACCACTGGCTTGCAGCGAGCGGTAAAACTGCTGTCAAGCGATCTTGGGATGCGGGATTTAGAAAGTGGTGTGGCCAATCTTATTGCGACAGCCGACAGGGAGTATCCGGGGCAGGAAGGCGAGGAGGCGGCAGCCAGGGAGCTGTGCAGTCTGCTGAAAGCTTCGAAAAAGCTGCCCGCCAATTGCAAACAGTGGGGACCGATAGTGCTGCATCAATTGCTTGACGAAAACGAAAGCGGGCGCAAAGCGCTTCGGTTGGCTTCCATGCTAGGGCATTTCCCACAGCAAGAGCAAAGCCCAGCGATTGCAGACATGATCACAAGAGATTATATGCGGGCTGTTGCTGAGTTTCCGGCCTACGCGGTTGACGCTGGTGTGTTCAGTATCCTGATGGGCGACTGTAAGCGACGGCCAACGATGGCGCAGCTTGTGGAAGCTTGCAAAACCTATAGCTGGCGATACCGCGCCCTGAAAGACCACATGAAAGCGATCATGAAGAAATGGGGCGAGATATGAACAAAAGCTGCCCCACGGTTGAGGAAATAAACGAACAGGTTGTTCAACTGATGACAACTGAGAAGATGGCACAGAAAATTGAGGCTTCGCTTTTGAAGCGCGGAATATTAATCGAGCGCACAAAGACGGGCGTAATTTGGAAGAGGGTAGGGTGATGTCTAACATGCCATTCATGGACCTATACGACGAAACGCAACGTCGAATAGCCAGAATTAAGGAAAGAAGCCTGTATTTATCAGGGCAAAATGATATGGCGCATTTGTCGCAGCTATTGGCTAATCCCAAGACATGCAACTGTTGCTATTGCACGAGGCATCGACCGTCCTTGGCGGAACAGCAGCACAGCGCTTTTGCACAAAGCACCACCTCGGCAAACGCAGTTTACCATGCTGGAGGGGCTACTTTGTCAGGGCTTTTGGGAGGTGTTTTATGACTAACATAGAAGAGAAGGTGGCTCGGGCTTTGTTTTATGACCAATTCCAACACCACGCAAATTGGTCAGAAGATGATTACAACGCAGAATACAACGTATGGCCACTAAAGGCTAAGTACGCCATAGAAGCCCACACAGCAGCCCTAACCGAAGCGGGCTATGTAATTGTACCAGTAGAGCCTACGGAGGTGATGTTGGAAGCTGGAGAAGAAGCGGCGTTTAACTGTCTTGGCCACGAAGTTTTCTTGAGTGACTGCCTAATAGTAAACAAAGCCATGATTGAAGCCATGATAGCCACACCAGATGAGGGGAAGTGATGTACTATCAAAATTCACAAGCGGCATTTTTATGCGGTAACGTGCCTAAACGCTGGACAACTTTTTACGATAAGCGTGACAATTGCATTGGAGTTAAGGCTACTGCGGGCATAACGCTGGGATGGAACGAGGTTAATGGCTCGGCTGTTGATGTTGATTGCATAACCACTATGGCTGATGGGACATCAAAAGCTACGGTTGCTCGCATTGTAACTGGAGTAGACGGTGAGAAGATACTTGAAGATCAAGCCTTGGGCTTACAGAGGCTTTGCGCCGCCATGAGGCCAGCGCAACCTAAATGGAGGGGTTGCGAGAATACCTTACAGGCTCAGATTGGCCTATCTGCCAGCAACCAGAGAAATGCTTCGGCAGGATCGTATTTTGGCGGTATTATTCCAGGTATATTTTCATGAAGAACCCCATGACCCTACCTGATAAAGCAATAGAGGCTGTTTCTAATTTAATTTATCCATTGTGGCTAACGGTTTTTAGTGAGATCAAGGCTAAAGAGATGGCAAGATCAGTTGCTGACGGTGCCATTCAAGCCGCCATAAACTCCCTATGGACACCATTCGACCCACAAGACCCTGAGACATGGCCAAAGAGCGAATATGCGCCTAGTGGCGATGCGTGGTTGTATAGGTATAAGACACGATTTGGCATTCGTTGCGGCAGTAGCTGTTTTATAAACGGGAAATTCCGTGATTATGCTGAAGATGAAGTAGCTGATCACGTATTTGTTCCAATCGACTACATGGACCCCATCCACATAACCCCTACGGAGACAGAGTGATGACAGACAAACCAGCCTTAGTAAAAATCACTGCGCACAAGCCTAACGATTGCAACAGCGGCCTATGGTACGTTTGGCACTCTGATGTTTTTGGTGTGGTGGGGCTTTGTTCAAAAACCACCGATGGCCTGATGGAAGCGGTAATCCAGTCTTTGCCGAAGGTGATCAAGACAAATGATGCTGATACTTTTAAAAGATACGACAATCTCGTCGTGGAGTTTTGCTTTCAACACACGTTGACCTTTCGCCGATGAATAACCCCTACAACGGAAGACACTGCAAGGACTGTGTGCATTCGTCGGAGTATAAGGATTGCCGCGCATCGTCTGAAGTTGACCCGTTTGATGGTTCCGCTGTTAGGCATCTAAATTGGCTGTGCTTTTCAGCTCGCGGTTTATCTTCGACATGCGGACCTGAGGGCAAACTATACGAGGCAAAGGAATGAAAGCGTGGCGGTAGTTTTTAACAGTTCGGAGTATTGAGTATGAAGAAAGCACCTGTAAGTGATCACGCATTACTCAGATACCTGGAGCGCGTTGTTGGTTTGAATATTGATGATTGCAAGCGCCACATGGTTACGCCAGAGATAGCGGATGCAATCAAGGCCGGGTGCAAAAGTATCCGCCAAGGCGGCAACACGTACATCATTGATGGTGGCAAAGTCATTACTGTGATTGACGGGACAGGCAGCTATCGCGATTAAATGAAGATTGTTTAACAACATGAATTTGTGCTAATATTACGCGGGGCATAAACGAGGCGTTAAATCATGGTGACGTTTAATGCTAGACACTTCACTCATTCTCTACAGCGTAGGCATAACCGCGCTAATCTATATCGTGATAGTATCAGATAACTTCTCAACATGGCGGCAGAGACGGATGGAGCGCCAGAGCTTTTACCTCAACGGACGGTGGCATAGTTGGTAAATAACCGAAAAACGTAACTTTCCCCACATATAACCATCATTAGCTTGCAAAACTTACGAAAACTGTTATTATTAACCTAGTTTTGGTTAAGTGAGTTTTGAGTATGACTGTTATTGCGTGGGACGGCAAAACCCTTGCGGCTGACAAACAGACAAACGGCGACGGCACGATTGGCCGAACCACAAAGATTTTCAAAGCAGATAATGGATCGATTCTAGCTTTTTGTGGAATGGCTGGACATATACCTGTATTACTTGAGTGGTATAATGACGGTCAGAAAAAAGAAGACTGGCCAAAGTTTCAATCAGAAGATGGCTGGACTGGAATAGTAGAAGCCTCAAACGGTGTAGTTAGAGAGTTCGAGCAGCACCCACTCCCAATGACACTAGAGGATAACTTTTATGCCTGGGGGTCAGGCGGAAGTTTTGCAATTGGCGCAATGGAGCACGGAGCTTCTGCAATAGAAGCTGTGGACGTAGCGTGCAGGCGATCAGCAACATGCGGTGGCGGTTGTGATAGCTTTGATAGTCTGTCAGTTGAAATCAAGGCCGCTGAGTAATGGCCACAAAGCTCACAGATAAACAGCAATTGTTTTGTGAGGAATATCTGGTTGATCTTAATGCATACCGCGCTGCTGTGGCTGCTGGATATAGTGAAAAGACCGCAGCCGTTATCGGATATGAGAACCTAAACAAACCTTACATCGCAGAATACATAAGAAGTTCCCTCGAAAAGCGCCTTAGTGGCCTGGAGATATCTCAAGAGCGTGTACTCAATGAAATTGCCCGCGTTGCATTTGGTGATGTGCGAAGCCTGTTCAATGAAGATGGTAGTTTAAAGCTAATCTCTGAGCTTGATGACGATGCGGCCCGATCAATTGCTGGGTTTGATGTCGTGGTTAAAAGCTTGGGCGACGGTGAAGTCGAACATGTAGCCAAGGTAAAGAGCGCAGACAAAATGCGCGGGTTAGAAATGCTCGGCAAGTATCTGGCTCTATTCACAGAGAAGCATGAACACTCAGGCCCGAACGGTGGCCCGATACAGAGCGAAATCAAACCCTCCGAAACTCTCAAGCATTTACTCGACGGCATAGCCGGGAGGAAAGGGTGATGCCTGAAGGTCGTGAAAGTAAAATATGGGTTAAATTAAGCACCGGCGAAACGGTGAACTTTCCTATCGGAATGAGCGTTATTGATGTTGAAAAAGAATGTGACCGCCTAGAGGGGGAAGCTATTGCAAAGCGTAGCTGAACAGGTTGCGGCTTTGCCCGCTAGTGATCGTGATGCGGTGTTAGCCTCATTCTCCGAGGATGAATGCGCCGACCTTCTATATGATTGGAGAGGCTTTCTTGCCAGACCAGACCAGATTGCCCCTGAAGGTGATTGGGATATATGGATAGCGCTTGCGGGTCGTGGTTGGGGTAAGACCAGAACCGGAGCTGAGTGGGTAAAGGAAAAGGTCGCCAACGGTGAAGCAAAGAGAATTGCGCTGGTAGCAGAAACCGCAGCCGATGCGCGGGACGTACTTGTCGAGGGTGAAAGTGGCATTCTCTCACTATACCCTGAAGGTGAAAAACCATTATACGAACCATCCAAACGCCGTGTTACGTGGCCTAATGGCGCGGTTGCTACATTGTTCAATGCGACAGAGCCTAGCCAGCTTCGCGGGCCTCAATACGATCTTGCTTGGTCAGATGAGATTGCCAAGTGGCGCTATGCCAGAGAAACATGGGATCAATTACAGTTTGGTTTGCGTCTAGGCGATAACCCGCAACAGATTGTTACCACCACCCCAAGACCGATTGAGATTGTGAAGGCTATCGTTTCGGGTTCAGAGGGAAGTGTTGTTGTTACCAAGGGCCGCACCAAAGACAATGCAGCTAATCTGGCTAAGAAGTTCCTCGACAAGATCACCGCTAAATACGAAGGCACGCGATTAGGCAGGCAAGAACTTAACGCTGAAATACTTGGTGATATTCCAAACGCGCTTTGGACCTATGCACAGATTGACGCCAGCCGTGTAACAGAAGCGCCGGGGCTTGGCCGCATTGTTGTTGCTGTTGATCCTGCCACTGAAAGCAGCGGAGTTGATGACGGCGACCACGATAAAAACGGCATTGTTGTTGTTGGATTGTCTTTGGACGGCAAAGAGGGCTACGTGCTCGAAGACGCAAGCCAAGGCGGAACACCCCATGAATGGGCAACGCAAGCCGTGGCGATGTACGACAAGTGGCAGGCCGATGCAATTGTTGCCGAGACTAATCAGGGCGGCAAGATGGTTGCTCATACAATCCGCACAGTAAGAAACAATATCCCCATCAAAGAAGTTCGGGCGACACGCGGCAAGCACATTAGAGCAGAGCCGGTTTCGTCTCTGTATGCGCTGGGTCGTGTTCACCATGTAGGTGCCTTCTCTGAACTTGAAACCCAAATGACATCAATGACAAGCCACGGATATGAGGGTGAAGGCTCACCCGACCCATTGGATGCGTTGGTGTGGGGTTTGACTGAACTATTCCCAAGCATGGTTTCCAAGCGCGAGCCTAAAAAAGCAACCGTGATCCCCATTAAACATAATTGGAACTGATATGGCACAGACAAAAGAAAAGCGGTTAGCAGATGTTTA
>Ga0316204_10002717_pt1 | contig 38707 bp, 35 predicted proteins | sample 6monrhotite_MG_2_FD_205661 | JGI IMG/M metagenome (GOLD analysis project Ga0316204, IMG submission 205661) | Microbial mat bacterial communities from mineral coupon in-situ incubated in ocean water Damariscotta River, Maine, United States -... | ecosystem: Environmental > Aquatic > Marine >...
AGCCGGTGCCGACATGTTTGTGGCAGGTTCTGCTGTATTTAGTGCGAAGTCTGATGCTGATGCCAATACCTATGATTCCGTCATTGCTGCATTTCGTGAGGAATTAGCAAAAGCAGAGATTTAACGCAAAGAGTGCAAAGGCGCAGAGGATGCAAAGAAGTTTTTAAAAACTTTGCCTCCTCTGCGTTTTTGTATTCTTCGTGTTTATACACCGGAGTAAAAAATAAGTGCTACAAAAACCAGAGATGATTTTGATTGATGTTGACGGAACCCTCGTTGACAGTGTGCCCGATCTTGCGTACTGCGTTGATGAAATGATGAACGCGCTGGATATGCCCGTACATGGCGAAGCTGCTGTACGCAATTGGGTGGGTAATGGTGTAGAGCGTCTGGTGCGCCGGGCACTTGTCGGCCAGCTTGATGGTGAACCGGAAGAAGCGCTGTTTGAAAAGGCTTATCCGTTGTTTCTCGACTTATACGCAGCTAACACCAGTCAGCGTAGCTGCTTGTATCCTGGCGTGCGCGAAGGTCTGCACTACATGAAGTCGGCAAATTATGTATTGGGCTGTGTCACCAACAAGGCAGCGCAATTCACCCTTCCGTTGCTCAAAGATCTCGGTATTCACGATGATTTTGCGAACATCGTCTGTGGTGATACCCTCGAGAAAAAGAAACCGCACCCGTTGCCGCTACTGTATTCGGCTGAGGTGTTGGGTGTCGCGCCGGAAAAATCCCTGATGCTGGGGGATTCGGTGAGTGACGTAAAAGCTGCGCGTGCGGCCGGTTTTCAGATTATTTGTATGAGCTATGGTTATAATCATGGCGTGGATATTCGTGAATCAACTCCTGATGCGGTGATTGATTCCATGATTGAGTTGAAAAACTTATTATAAGGTACACTCTACAAAAAAGAGTTCATATGTTTCATACCATACAAATCAATTGGCGACAGGAACGATGGCGCGGCTGAAGTTGATGCCCGTGAAATATCCTGTCCGTTCGATTTTGTAGGTGATGAACATGAATGAAGAACAATTTGCCGCTCTTGCGGCACAAAGCGCAACGCAAAATATCAACCGCATCCCGCTGATGCGTGAGGTGTTGGCCGATCTCGATACCCCGCTGAGCACCTATCTCAAGTTGGCCAATGGTCCTTATTCTTATCTGTTCGAGTCTGTGCAGGGTGGTGAGAAGTGGGGACGATATTCCATTATTGGCTTACCCTGTCGTACTTTGCTCAAGGTATCGGATCGACTCATCGAAGTGGAAACCGATGGCAAAATTGTGGAGTCGTTGCACAGCGATGACCCGCTGAGCTGGATCGAAAAATTCCAGGCACGTTATCAGGTGGCCGGGGTAGAAGGTCTGCCGCGTTTCACTGGTGGGTTGGTGGGGTATTTCGGTTATGACACTATCCGTTACATTGAGCCCAAACTCGCCAACTGTCCGAACCCCGATGAACTGAATACCCCAGATATTTTGTTGATGGTCTCCGACGAAGTGGTGGTGTTCGATAACCTTGGTGGCAAGTTGTATCTCATTGTGCATGTTAATCCGATGCAGACAGATGCCTTTGCCTCTGGCCAGCGTCGCCTCGATGTGTTGGAAGCACGATTGCGTGAGGCGACACCGCGTGCCGAGCCGCGAGCAGGCAATGAGGTTAACGAGGCTGATTTTGTCTCCGGTTTCACTGAATCAGGTTTTAAGCAGGCAGTGAAAGCCGCGCGACAATACATTGTCGATGGCGATATTATGCAAGTTGTGCTGTCACAGCGTTTGTCGGTCCCTTTTTCTGCGCCGCCGCTGGATTTGTATCGTGCCTTGCGCAGCCTCAATCCATCGCCGTACATGTTTTATCTCGATCTGAATGACTTTCACATTGCGGGTTCTTCGCCGGAAATTCTTACCCGTTTGGAAGGTGATACCGTTACCGTCAGGCCCATTGCTGGTACCCGTCGCCGTGGCCACAATGCGGCTGAAGATCGTGCCATGGAAACAGAATTGTTGGCCGACCCAAAAGAGCTGGCCGAACATCTTATGCTCATCGACCTGGGCCGCAACGACGTGGGCCGCATCAGCGAAACCGGCAGTGTTGAACTGACAGAAAAAATGCAGGTGGAACGTTATTCTCACGTGATGCACATCGTCTCCAATGTCGAAGGCAAGCTGAAACCCGGCATGAGTGCAATGGACGTACTGCGAGCAACCTTCCCCGCAGGCACTGTGAGTGGTGCAGCGAAAATTCGTGCCATGGAAATTATTGATGAGCTGGAACCCGTGAAACGTGGCGTGTATGCCGGTGCCGTGGGCTATCTCGGATGGAACGGCAACATGGATACCGCAATTGCGATTCGTACAGCAGTGATCAAATCGGGCAAACTGCATATTCAGGCGGGTGCTGGTGTGGTTTATGACTCGCAGCCCAAGCTGGAATGGAAAGAAACCATGAACAAGGGACGAGCTGTATTTCGTGCTGTGACTCTCGCTGAGGCCGGGCTGGATGGGAATACGAAAGGGCATCGATAGTGTGATTTAATTTGACTGGGTGTAGTAACGCAGAGAGCACAGAGAGCACAGAGAGCACAGAGAGCACAGAGAGCACAGAGAGCACAGAGAGCACAGAGAGCACAGAGAGCACAGAGAGCACAGAGAGCACAGAGAGCACAGAGGCACAGAGGCACAGAGGCACAGAGGCACAGAGAAAAGAAATGCGAGACAATGATTTGTCAGGCACGGTGATTGGTGCGGCTATCGAGGTTCATAAAACATTAGGGCCAGGCTTGCTGGAATCTGCATAGCAGGAATGTTTGGTACATGAACTTCAGCTTCAGAAAATTCCGCACGAGTGCGAAGTGCCTATTTATGTTCAATACAAAGATCATATTGTCGGTCATGCTTATCGCGCAGATTTGCTGGTAGACGGAAAGTTGATTGTGGAACTTAAAGCAGTTGAACAAGTGAGTTCACTTCATAAGGCACAGTTATTGACTTATCTGCGATTGATGAATAAATCACTGGGTTTGCTAATTAACTTTAATACAGCAGTACTAAAAAATGGGGTTTGTCGTGTTATTAACAACATGTAGTTCTCTGCGTCTCTGCGTCTCTGCGTACTCTGTGTTTTTATACGAGGGATTCGATCAATGCTATTAATGATCGACAACTACGATTCTTTCACCTACAACCTGGTGCAATATTTTGGTGAGTTGGGCACAGATGTGCAGGTATATCGTAACGACCAGATTACGTTGGATGAGGTAGTGAAACTGAATCCCGAACGCATCGTTATTTCACCTGGGCCGTGTACGCCCAACGAAGCAGGCATCTCACTGGAAATGATCGAATATTTTGCAGGTAAAGTGCCGTTGCTGGGCGTGTGTCTTGGCCACCAAAGCATCGGTCAGGCCTTTGGAGGGAAAATCGTACATGCAGGTGAAATTATGCACGGCAAAACCTCGATGATGCACCATAAAAATAAAGGTGTATTTAGGGGGTTGGAAAACCCCTTCGAGGCCACGCGTTATCATTCACTGGTGATCGAAAAAGACAGCCTGCCTGATTGCTTGGAAGTGACGGCATGGACAGAAACCGAAAGCGGTGAACTGGATGAAATCATGGGCGTACGTCATAAAGAGCTGGATATAGAAGGTGTGCAGTTTCATCCTGAATCGATTTTGACGCAGCACGGACATGATCTGTTGAAGAATTTTTTACAGCGTTAGGGCCTCGGACAGAATGTTCGGTTAAAACATTCTGTCCGAGGCCCTTAGACGTAGGGTGGACACTGTCCACCAATGCGATATTTACAAATCTGTTTACGGTGGGTGGTGCCCACCTTACAAGAAAAGGGGAACTCGATGGATATGCCATCTGCCATCCACGCTGTCACCGAACGCCGCAATCTCACGCAAGATGAAATGCAATCGGTGATGAATATCATTATGACCGGCGCAGCCACACCCGCACAGATCGGAGGTTTCCTCATCGGTCTGCGCATGAAGGGCGAGACCATTGATGAAATCACTGCCGCCGCGCAAGTGATGCGCGAGCTGGCCACTAAAGTGGATATCAGCGGCGAGCACATCGTGGACATCGTTGGCACCGGCGGAGATGGCAGCGGTACGTTTAATATTTCCACCGCGAGTTGTTTTGTGGTGGCTGCCGCCGGAGGCAAGGTAGCGAAACACGGCAACCGTTCTATTTCCAGTAAGTCCGGCAGTGCTGATTTACTGGAGGCCGCAGGAGTGAACCTGGATCTGGACCCTGAGCAAGTAGCAGAGTGTGTAAACGAGGTAGGTGTCGGTTTTATGTTTGCGCCCAAACATCATGGCGCTATGAAACATGCTATTGGTCCACGCAAGGAAATGGGAGTACGTACTATTTTTAATGTACTGGGACCGCTGACCAATCCTGCGGGTGCGCCTAATCAGTTGCTGGGTGTGTTCAGCAAAGAGCTGGTGGAACCGCTGGCCCATGTGTTGGCGAATCTTGGCAGTCGTCATGTGCTGGTGGTGCATTCGGAAGATGGTATGGATGAAATCAGCATCGGTGCACCGACCTGGGTGGCAGAACTGAAAAATGGTGAAGTGACCACATACACTATTCAGCCGGAGGATTTTGCATTGATGCGCGCTGATCTTGCTTCACTTAAAGTCGAGGACGCTGCACAGTCGTTGACAATGGTGAAACGTGTACTGGAAAACCAGCCAGGCCCGGCACGTGATATCGTGCAATTAAATGCTGGTGCTGCGTTGTATGTGGCAGGGCTGACGGATTCTCTGGCAGCTGGTGTGCTGAAAGCCGGTGAAGTGCTGACCAGTGGTGGGGCACTCGCTAAACTGGATGCTTTAGTGAAAGTATCTAACTCCAGTTCGTCAGGTTGAATCAGGCAATATAGGTTATTCATGAGCAATACTCCCGACATCCTCAAAAAAATCATTGCCCGCAAGCATGAAGAAATTGCCAAACGTAGCCAGCAGGTAAGCTTGGCGGAAATGATTGAACGTGCCAAAACAGCAGATGCTTGTCGTGGTTTCGTCGATGCGCTGAAAAATAAAATTGCTGCGGGTGATGCAGCAGTCATTGCCGAAATTAAAAAGGCTTCACCCAGCAAAGGCGTGATACGAGCGCATTTTGTTCCGGCCGAGATTGCTGTTTCTTATGAAAAGGGGGGCGCGACCTGTTTATCGGTGCTCACCGACAAGGACTTTTTCCAAGGCTCGGAAGAATATTTACAACAGGCTCGTACTGCCTGCACGTTGCCAGTCATCCGCAAAGATTTTATTGTTGATCCGTATCAGGTGTACGAGGCACGTGCTATTGCCGCTGATTGTATTTTGCTGATCGTTGCCGCACTGGATGATACGTCATTGCGTGAGCTTGCGGCGCTGGCTACAAAACTGGGTATGGACGTGCTGGTGGAAGTACATGATGCCGACGAACTGGCACGGGCGTTGCCGCTTGATTTACCGTTAGTCGGTATTAATAATCGTAATCTGCGTACTTTTGAAGTGAGTCTGAAAACGACATTGGATATGTTGGAGGCGATTCCTGATGATCGTATTGTGGTCACCGAAAGTGCGATTCATTCTGTAGCGGACGTGACCCTGATGCGCGAACATGCGGTGAATGCATTTTTGGTGGGAGAGGCGTTTATGCGGGCTCCTGATCCAGGAGCCCGATTGGAAAAACTTTTTTCAAGTTAGACTCAACAGCGGTTGGTTGATTATCGGGCCCCAAACACCACAATAGTTTTCCCCTGTGCGGTAATCAGGCCCTGTTCTTCCAGATTCTTTAACACACGTCCCACCATCTCTCGTGAGCAACCCACAATGCGTCCCAACTCTTGTCGGGTAATGCGGATTTGCATGCCATCGGGATGAGTCATGGCATCAGGTTCCTTGCTGAGATCCATCAACGTGCGAGCGATGCGGCCAGTGACGTCCATGAAAGCAAGGTTGCCGACCTTCTGGCTGGTTTTGCGCAGACGCAGAGCCATTTGTGAGGCCAGTTCAAAGAGGATATCCGGGTCTTTTTCACTCAGTTGGCGGAATCGATTGTAGCTGATCTCGGCTAATTCACATTTGGTCTTAGCGCGTACGAAAGCACTGCGGTTGGATTCGCCACCGAACAGACCCATTTCGCCGAAGAAGTCACCAGGATTAAGATAAGCCAGTACAATTTCACGACCGGTTTCATCTTCAATGAGTACGGACACCGAGCCTTCGACGATGTAATACAATACATCAGGTTTGTCGCCAGCGTAAATAATCAGGCTTTTGGCCGGATACTGGCGTCGATGACAGTGCTCCAGAAAGCGCTCGATGGTGGGAGGTGTCTGGACAATGTTGGGTATTGTGCTCATGGTTTTTTTACTCATGAAAGGCTGCATAACATCTTGTTTAGCACGCGTTTTTGGGCGTGGCACAGTCTCTATCGGCAGGCCATGGTAAATACTTAACGGTATCTGTAGCGATTGATGTTCAGGCGGTTAATGGTATGCCGCACACTTAATACCTGGATCTCAAGTACTACGGGGTATATCAGGAGAGCGTTAGGTGCTGTGCCAGTTTATAATCGCTGATCAAAATCACGGAGCAATGTAGATGAAAGCAAGAATCAAATGGGTGGAAGAGGTCATGTTTGTCGGTGAGTCTGGTAGTGGTCACAGTGTAGTGATTGATGGGCCGCCGGAACATGGCGGACGCAACCTGGGTATTCGTCCCATGGAACTGTTGTTGCAAGGTTTGGGTGGTTGCACGGCATTTGATGTGATGATGATTCTGAAAAAAGCACGGCAACCAGTACAAGACTGTGTGGTGGAATTAGAGGCGCAACGAGCCGAAACCGAGCCGAAAGTATTTACCAAAATTCACATTCACTTCATTGTTACTGGTGCGGATGTGAGTGAAAAACATTTGCAACGGGCTATTAAGTTATCCGCTGAAAAGTATTGTTCTGCATCTATCATGCTGGGCCAGGTGGTGGAGATAACTCACGACTACGAATTACACGAGGACTAAGAATATGATCAAACCAAACCCGACCACCGGTATGCGCCATATTGCATTGTTTGTAAAAAATTACGAAGCCACAGAACAGTTTTATGTAGAACTGCTGGGAATGATTGTGGAATGGCGACCGGATGACAATGCTGTCTATTTAACATCAGGTAATGACAATCTTGCGTTACATCGTGTTGAACATGGTTTCGCTGGGGAACAGCATTTGGGTCACATTGGGTTTTTTCTCAATACGCCGGAAGACGTGGATCAATGGTTTGAGTTTTTACGGGGGCATGACGTTAAAATGAAAACTGAACCACGCACTCATCGTGATGGTGCGCGCAGTTTTTATTGTCTTGATCCCGATGGTAATACGGTGCAGATGATTTTTCATCCGCCAATGGTGGTTTTGGCAGAGTAGTGTGGCGATCACCGCCCTCTACTCAGATTTCTTTACAGGCAGAATACAGAAAGGGTGTAAAATACAGAGAGCGGACTATTGTTGTCCGCCCCCTGCTGTTTTTTGAAAAATTAATTTGCCTAATTGATATTGCCGCCACCGTCGTAGGCACCGACTGGCACGCTTCCAGCGAATGCAGAAGGTCCACCACCGATAGCTTTATTGTTTTTGTAAAAATTGTCGCTTGAGTCGAAATAAATTCCCTGGCTCGTTGTACTAACCGAGTTCGATTCGATGGTGCTTCTCGTTCCTCCTACTTTGATTCCTATGTTGGTGTTGTGGATCTGATTGTTGGTGACATATGTTCTGTTTCCCGTTCTAATGCCGGTTGTAACGGCACCTTGCATCTTAATAGAGTTTCCTCTGATAGTACCGATTTCGCCATAAATCCCGGTATCAGAAGCGCCTAAGAGACCAATTACTGAGTTATCAATGATGTTTGATGAGAGGCCAAAGATTCCGTAGGTGCCATTTCCTGAAGCGGTGTTCGATTGAATTACACTATTGTGTGCAAGAATGCCCATTTCTCCATTATCGTTTGCAATGTTTCCAATCACTGTGCCGTTATCGATGTTGCCAAACCCATGAACGCCATTATTTGATGCAGTGTTGTTGATTACCATTGAGTGGCTAGCAGAGATTCCATTGCCGCTGTTGTTAGATGCGATATTATTTTTCAGTGTAGAATGATGCGCGACAATCCCAATGCTGTTGCCGGTTGCAACATTATTGGTCACTACATTTTGCTTGCTCCATAAGTTGATGCCTTTCAAATTGTTGGTTGCTCGTATGTCGTGGACTTTGATATTTGAGCTGCCGCTGGAGGAGTCAATGGCATACAAAGTGCCCGTTATCGCACCATTGCGGATTTCTATGTTTGAGTTTGGGGCAGTAATCTCTATTCCTGACCTCGATCCTGTGCCTTGTATCATGAAGCCATTGAGATCCAGTGTGACATTGTCTGAAGAGATAACGATAATATCGCTACTTGTCGTTTGTATAAGGTTCCCGGTTAAGTGATACATTCCAGGCGTGCTGATAGTGTAGGGAATTGAATTTATCGCTGTCCCTGCAGATGTTGCGTGCACAGCAGATGTAAATAGTAAAAATATGAAAGATACTGCGATCATTTTTTTAGGCATGTCCGATCTCCTTGAGTAGGTATGCTTGTAGCGTGTAAGACTACTGTAGTGTATCCAGAGTCGGCTCGATAACAACTGTGAATGTTGCCCAGTTAGGCTAGGGTTTATACGTAGCGAAATGTAGTTATGTAAGAAACGGATTACAACCAAAACGCTGTACGCGTCATAATTTTTGACGTGAGCCTCATGAGCTTTCTCACTGGATACGGTAACTCTGTACCACCGGCTTCCAGTGCCACTGTGGCATGACGGCCTTCGTCCTCTTTCATCTGTTCGAGAATGGCACGACTTTTGTTATCGTGTTCGGGTAATTGTTCAAGATGTTCTTCGAGATGTTTCACTACCTGTTTTTCGGTTTCTGCAACGAAGCCTAAACTCCATTTATCACCCGCAAGACCAGCCAGTGCACCAATGGCAGTGGAGCCAGCATACCAGACAGGGTTGAGCACACTGACGTGGGTGCCCAGTTCTTTGGCGCGCTTTTCACACCAGTCGAGGTGGTCGTTTTCTTCCAGTGCGGCATGTTCCATTTGCTGGCGAACTTGCGGTAATCGGGCGGTGAGTGCCTGTCCCTGATACAAGCCTTGCGCGGCCACTTCACCAGCATGGTTGATGCGCATCAGGCGACCGGCCAGCTGGCGTTCGGTTTCACTGAGTTCAGCCCCTGCTTCGTTTTGAGCGGGGTTTGTTCGTTCGGTGATCTTCGGTTGGCCGAACAGGGTACGCATGCCCACATCGACACCCATTAGCAGTTGATCCAATGGGGAGTATTGGCGGTTTGTATGGTCGGGTTTGTTCATGTGGAGAGTCTAGCGCGTTCTGGGTGGATGTGCCTAGCGTGGCCATGATTTTATGGGGTGTAATTACCAACTAACCATAATAAAAGCCAATCACTAAAACCAAAGTACCAACTATAATAATTAGGTGTGATGCCTGTGCGAGCCGTAGATGTGTTTTTTCGGGGTTAAGGTCAGGTATGCCCGCACCAATAGCCTTCCATTATCACCAAAAACTTAGACTATTATTAACGCTGTTGTGGCGCATGGAATGCCTACATTAGCTTATGAGTTTTCGGTCAGGCACTATTTAATGAGTTTCAATTGTTTGGCCAATAATACTACCGGGTGAGTGACGGTGATAGCCTCTCCCCGTTCGCGAAGTCCGGCAGCAAGGTGCAGAGCGCAGCCGAGGTTGCTGGTTACCAGGGTATCTATTTTTTGTCGGTTTTTTTCAACAAAGGAAATGTTGTCGAGGGCATTCAGTGTTTGCTCACGCAGTTGCCGGGCAAAATTGGATTGCGTCAGCATGTATTGACCGGCTCCACCGCAGCAACGTGTGCTCTGTGCCAGGGGTACTACTTCCAGTTCTGGGATGCGTTGTAGTAGTTGGTGAGGTGCATCGGTTTGGCGCAGTACATTTTGCAGGCTGCACGGGGTGTGCAGGGCAACCGTTTTGTGCAGCGGGGTGATCGGCAGATCGGCAGGCCATTTGAGTTCAACGAGAAACTGGCTGATGTCTTTGATTGTATGCACAAAGTCTTGTGCGTCCGGGAGTTGTTGTGAATATTCACTGAGGCGGGCGGTGCAACCGCTGGCGGTGTGTACGATGGCCTGTACATCCAGTTTGCTGAAGGCATCGAGATTTTGTTGTGCAAGGGCTGTGGCTTCGTCCGTCTGGCCGTTGTGCAGAGCCATCGCACCACAGCAACCCTGTGTGGGTGGTACATGCACGCCGTAGCCCAGCGCATTGAGCAGGCGACGGCTGGCATCCAGTGCTTCGCGGTCGAAGATGTTGGCGATGCAGCCGGTGAACAGGGCGACATCGCCGCAGTGGTCTATTTTGGGGTTGGCTGGGTAGTAACTCCGCCAGTCTGGCGTGTCAGGAATGTGTGGCAGCAGATTTTCTTTTTGTGCCAGGCCTAGTGGTTTCAGCAGACCACTGGCACGGGTGATTTTTTGCAGCCCTGAGCGTTGATAAATACGCAGCCAGCGGGTCGTTTGTGGTGACAGTGTTGATGGCGGTAGCTGGTTTGGCAGCAGGGCTCTGGCTGTATCCATGATGGTGCCGAAGTGTACCCCGGACGGACAATAAGCCTCGCAGGCGCGGCAGCCGGTACAATGTTCGAGGTGGGTTTGTAGATGCGCATCAGTAGTGTTGAGTTGTCCCGAGTTGAGAGCAGCGATCAGCGCAATGCGTCCGCGTGGTGATTCGTTTTCATTGGCGGTGAGTTGATAAGTAGGGCAGTGCTGAGAGCACATGCCGCACATCACGCAACGATCAAGTTCAGCAGAAAGGTTCATAAGAAAGGCTCATACTCGAGGATAGGTATGCCTTGTTTAGGAACATGCACGTTCCTTAATCCAGCGGTTGCACCGAGCCCGGTTTCACCTGCCCATCGAAAGCTTCGACGATGGCTTGTACGGTTGCGTCATTACTGATGGTGGACTCTGCCTGACTTTGGCGAGCATCGACACGTTCCTGCTGGCGTTCTGCCGGTGTGGCGGTGTTGGCACCTTCCAGCACAATGTTGAGCATAACGCTTTCTCCCAGGTGTTGCCCCAGTGCCTTTGCCAGTCCCTCTTCGCGACTTTTGCTCAACAGATACTTGTAGTTAGGCGACATGCTGAGCTGGAGGTTGTTGCCATCCCGCTGGACCAGGACACAGTTGGTGGCCAGTTGCAGCAACATGCCCGAGAGGTTCATGGCGGTGACCATATTCTCCCAATCATCGGGGGTGCCTGATGTGGGGGGCGGCGGTGAGACAGGTGCAGCCGGTGCTGTTGATGGTGTGAGTTCTGCCACATTGGGTACTGCGGGAGCTGGAGCAGGGCGGGTGACGTTTTGTGCCGGTGTGCTGGGTGTCGGTGCGGGTTGTGCGTCCGCAGTGGTCGGGCGGAATGCCAGCATACGCAGTAATACCATCTCGAAGCCACCACGGGCATCCGGGGCCAGGGGCAGGTCACGACGGCCGATAAGGCCGATCTGGTAATAGAGCTGCACGTCTTCCGGCATCATTTGCTGTGCCAGCGCTACGATGGCTTCGCGGTCGCCAAGCCCGTCGTCGATGGCTGCGGGTGCTGTTTGCGCCAGGGCAATGCGATGCAGGGTGGAAATCAGCTCTGCCAGTACACCTGCAAAATCCGGACTGTGTTGCGCCAACTCACCGATGCGCGCCAGCAGGTCAGGGGCATTGTTGGCCGCCAGCAAGTTGAGCAGGTCAATGACGTGATCCTGTTCGATAGTGCCGAGCATGGCGCGCACGTCCGGTTCGCTGACCTTGCCACTGCCGTAAGCGATGGCCTGATCCAACAGGCTGAGTGCGTCACGCATGGAACCGTCGGCAGCGCGGGAAATCAGCGCCAGCGCGGCAGTGTCAACGTCGATGTTTTCGTCACCCAGCACCCGCTCCAGATAGCCACGAATCTGTTCCACCGGCAGGCGTTTGAGATTGAACTGCAGACAACGGGAAAGAATAGTCACTGGCAGCTTTTGCGGATCAGTGGTGGCCAGCAGAAATTTGACGTGGGGCGGCGGTTCTTCCAGTGTTTTTAACAGTGCATTGAAACTGTGGTTGGAGAACATGTGTACTTCATCGATGAGGTACACTTTGTAGCGGCCACGGGTGGGCGCGTATTGCACGTTTTCTAGCAGCTCGCGGGTTTCGTCCACTTTGGTGCGCGAGGCGGCATCCACCTCAATCAAGTCCACGAAGCGGCCCTCGTTGATTTCAGTACAGGCTGAGCATTCACCGCAAGGCGTCGAGCCGATGCCTTTTTCGCAGTTCAGTGATTTGGCGAGAATGCGTGCAATGGTGGTCTTGCCCACGCCGCGGGTGCCGGTGAATAAAAAGGCATGGTGCAGGCGGTCGTTATCCAGCGCGTTCACCAGCGCCTTGAGCACATGCTCCTGGCCGACCAGTTCAGTGAATGTGCGAGGACGCCACTTACGCGCCAGGACTTGATAGCTCATGTTTTTTTGGGATGTCGCTGTTTCAGTTTCAAGGCCGGCCATTGTAGCCGTCTCATGGCGCGAGTATCCAGTATCCCGGAGCCAGGAAAAATGACGATGCCGGGAATTGTGACCCCAAGATATTGTTTTTAAATGTTTTTTGTATTTTTCAGCACGAATGTCACTTTTTAGGTGACGTTGAGCATTTAACGCAAAGTCCACTGGGATGTATATAAGGATGTAACGCTTTACTGTTTTTCTTTGCGTCTACACTACTTTGTTTGATTGCGTAAATTACTTGTTACAAATGAAAATCATTCTCATTTGTGATGTTGGGTGGTTCTTGGCAGAATTTTGTTCATGATCAGGTGACGCCACTACTCTCGCGGAATATGACAAGTGATGATTGTCGGCTGGAAGACGACCCTTACGGCTCACGTATCATAAATCAGAACGCCATTGCATTTCTGAGGAAGCATGGAGTGGAAGCAAAGACTGACCGCATCGATCAGCTACTGCATTCAACGTTTGTTGTCATCGATGGAAGCTTAAGCGTGATTGGGTCTCATAACTGGACTGCGGGTTCCTACTTTAAGTATCACGATACCTCGATCGCGTTACAGAATTCCTATTTTGCCAGCGAAATGCATCAGTGGTTTGATGCCATGTGGAAGCAAATCGTATAACTACAACATGCCAAACTGTCTGACGTCAGAACCTAAAGCCGAAATTGAGGCTGAACTCAGATATATAGTTAGGTTCTCCTTTTTCAACTTCTTCAAAGGATGCAGGAAAGTTGGTGTTTATAGGTCAATATTTGAGTGCATAAGCAGGTTCTACGAACAAACGTTTTCAAAGAATTAAAATAGTTCCTACAATCCTACAAATAACGTTAGACTAAACAGGCATTGTGCGGATGGGCATCCAGCGATAGGTTGTATACACCCTTAGCGATTGAGATCTAATGGCACGTCTTATTTACTCCATGGCTGCGTTGAAATTCCTTGCAGTAGAGAGTGACTATTACACGTTATTTCACCTCGTCTAAAAGCGCCTACTGTCGCCTCAGGGTGTCTACTTTTGGTGGTGCCATGAAGAAAATATGACGCACACTTAAACCGAAATCCCAAACGCCACGAGCGTAGAAAAGGCTATATTTGTGTTAACTATTGGTCAGTTTTTCGCAATGTTTGAAGTAAAAAACGCTCCTGAAATATTATCTTTGTCTTTTTCAGTGACCAAGGCACTTTATTGAAACACCGTTAAATCGAGCCATCCAGGTTTTTAATCGACTAATGTACGCATTAAGGTTTTGAATATGGAAAATCTTATTGACTACAAATGTTTTATCCATAGTGATAATGTGTTTATGAAGAATATTTTCTGCCTTCGCGAAAGTTTGATAGATGCTATTCCCGTCCCTACACAAGACAACTTTATTACCCATTAATGATTTAAGTGCGCTATGCACTTCTTTCTTTTCAACGGTGCTAAAAACAAAATCGGCCACTGTTTCTGTCCGGTTTCGCACAATTAAAACGGGCACTCGTTCTATATTGGTGCAGTGACAGCTTAATTGTTTCATTATGTGTCACTTATTTAGGAGGAACAGTGCGTATCGCCGTGATTATCGCCGGATTATAGAGCTGTATTGAATTGGCGTGAAAAATGCCTGCATAGTGGTGTTACAGGCACTGCAAAAGGAATCTCATGTCTACAGCTAACTACATTAGCGTTATTGAGCGTTATCACGAATATCGAACTTCCATACATGACATCATGGCATCCATTCTCACTGGTCTTGCCGAAGAGAAACTGATTCGGAATAAAGAGACCCGTGTCAATGCAGCCAAGGGGCTTGGTAAGAGTTTTCCATTTATCGATATGCTGTTTGTTCTGGACGAAGAGGGGAAGCAACTGGGTGACAACATCACCACTCATTGTGACCAGCCAGGTATTTACAGTGGCGATGGGCTTTCTCGATGCCAACGCCCATATTTCCGTATGCTAGCAGAGAATGAAGATGAGGTTATTGTGACCGATCCCTATCTCTCGACAGTGAGTCGAAGTCTTTGTATTTCTGCAATAATGAAATGGAACTGTGGAAATGAAGAAGGTTATCTGGTCGTTGATGCAGACCTGGTGACGATTGTTGAGTTTTTAATGGGCGATTCTCAGCGTAGAAAGTTCCAGCCATTTTTTAAATATGTCTATGCGGTGATCGTGATTGGCCTGTTTTGTGTTGTAGTTGCGTTGCTCTATTCAGCATTCTATGAGCTTTATCTAGCGACCACTGCCGCAGTCGGTAGTCAGGAGGCCCACCTTAAACCCTTTGGTGTCATCATCTTCTTAACGTTGGCACTGGCAATCTTTGATCTTGGAAAGACTACGCTGGAAGAGGAGGTGCTGATGCAAAAAGATATCTTTCGTCATAGCTCCACACGGCGCACCATTACCCGGTTTGTGGCCGCCATCCTGATTGCCGTTTCTATAGAGTCACTGTTGCTGATGTTCAAGGCAGCGCTGGGTCAGGGAGATCAACTGATTCCTGCGGTGTGGATGATGCTGGCAGCGGTTGGCCTGTTGGTCGGGCTCGGGCTGTATGTTTACCTTGGCGCAAAAGCGGAGGCGCTGCTACGTCATAATGGAAATATTATGCAGGAGCCGATGAGAAACTCGTTACGTCAACAATAACAGCTATTCATATCGGCGATGGCAATTTACGCAAAAAACACCATGAAATAGCGGTTATAAAAGCCCGCGTGGCATGCCTGACTGCACGTGAGCAGGAGGAGATCGATTGCCTTAACAGTGATTTAAACAAACAGATCGCTAAAAAACGGGCAATCAGTCTATGCACAGTTGAATCACATCAAAATACTATCCTTCATAAAATGCATGCGAATTCCTTGGCCAATTTGATTCGGGCACTGTTGGCTGCCCCCTTGGCCTGGTTCGTTGTAACACTGCGTAATATTACCAAGTTACGACATTACATCTGAGTAGTTTTCTCTATTTAGCACCCTTGGACTATTGTCGATGGTGTTTGGTGTGGCATGACGCTTTGACTTTCCATGTGTATAAAAACCGGTGTTTAAGATGAAAGAAGACACTGTAACAAGCATTACCATGAAAAAAACTATTCAAAATATAGTATTCATCACATTGCTCGGAGTGGCGAGCAATGGCGTCAGCCAGGAACTGGATGATCAGGCATTTTCAGAGTTACTGTCCCTCGATATCAGTGACTTGACCAACCTCGTCGTCTCTGTGGCCTCCAAGCGGGACGAAAAAATCGGTGAGGCGCCCAGTGTCATCAGTATGGTGACGGCGAAGGAAATAAAGGCTTTTGGGGCTAAAAATTTGAAAGATGTGCTGGCAAGGGTGACCAGCATACAAGGCTTTGGCTCCCATTTTTATCCTCATGTGGTGAGTATGCGGGGACAGACCCTGAAACACTCTAATAACGAAATCCTGTTTCTTGTTAATGGCCGGCCCTTTCGCACCAGCTGGAATGGAGGAACGAACTATCCACTATTGTTGAGCTTCCCCGTGGACATGGTGGAAAGCCTGGAAATCATTCGCGGTCCGGGGTCGGTGCTTTATGGATCAGGAGCATTTTCCGGCGTGATCAACATCAACACCAAGAAAAGCAAGGCCTTGACTGATAGCCAAATCGCTTTGAAATACGGTTCATTCAATACTCGCGGGGTTGTCGCAGCGGCAGGGACTCAGACCGCAGCCGTTGAGGTGGTGGCTGGCATCAATGTTTCGCGCACCGATGGTTGGAGATTCAGTGCCACCGACGAACAAAACGTTAATGATAGCGTCGATATGGCTGAAGACAATACGGGTGCCATTGCTGTGCTGAACAGCGGCGGCTTTACGATTACCACGGTTTACACAGAATCGGACGTGGATAATATGGGGTCGGGGGTCAGATGGCCAACGTCTTCGCAACAAGTGTCTCATGCGTTGGTGGATTTGGCCTATCAACATGATCTCAGCAGCATGTGGAATGTTAGCTACAATCTGACCTATAACCATTTCGATATAGATGCTTCAGATGCCGGTAAACGCTACAGTCGCGACCTGCTGTTCGAACCGATGTTGCAGGGCGCTCTTAGCGATACATTGGATGTATTGATAGGCGGGGTTTACGAAAATCAAGATGGCTCTGTGGCTGAAAATGGCGGTGACTACGACAGCAACCATTCTAGTTTCTACAGTCAGCTGGATTACCGCCCTTGGGAGAGGATCAAGTTTACTGCTGGCTTTCAGCGAAACAAGGTTAAAGGTATGGACGCCGATGTGTCACCCAGGCTGGGCATGGTTGCTGATCTGGGCAAAGGCTGGGGGGGTAAACTGCTCTACGGCAAAGCGTTTCGCTCGGCATATGGTACTGAAAAATTTGTAAATGGGCCGCGTATATTTGGTGCTCCCAAACTTTTGCCTGAAACCATTGCCACCTGGGATGCCCAACTCTTTTATCAAACTCCCCATCTGTACATCGCGACTACCTATTTTCATAGTCAAATCGAAGATCTCATCGGGCGAATCCCGAATGGCGGCGGGACGTTTACATTCGCCAATAGTGGTAAAGCGAACTTTGAAGGTTTGGAGTTGGAGGGTTGTTACAATGTGGATGAGCACTGGGCATTGCATGGTTCAGCCACTTATCAGCAAAGTGACGATAACAGCAATGTAGACGATGTGAGCCTCTCGCCCAACGTCATGGCTAAACTTGGACTATCATATCAAACCAACAGTGGACATTCATTTTCAGCGTTCAATAGCTATTTCGGCGAACCGGCTGATATTAGCCAGCACAATCCTGGTGTGGCTCAAGTTAACCCCAAGGCGGAGGCCTATAATCTGCTGACACTGAATGCCTCTCTGAATCTCAATCGCCTGTTGGGAAAATCCAACGGGTCCAATATGAGCCTTGAATTATATGTGGACAATGCTCTGAACGAGGCTATCTATTATCCGGAGTTCAACCGCAAAAGAATTAACGCCATTCCTGTGTACTCAGGTCGTGCGTATTACGCTACATTTAAGTTGGCATTTTAGCCTGCAGTGATGTGAATGAATGAAACATTTTAGGTGTTTACGACAATTCACCATTGCATGCTTTATCTTTTTAGCGTTGCCCTGCACATCTGTTGCTTATGCCTTGGATAGAGAATATCTGATTAAGGCAGTGTTCCTGTACAACTTCCTGAACTACATAAAATGGCCGGATGGTCAGGATATATCCGGCATACCCAAAGTCAAACTCTGCATCGTCGGAAGAGACCCTTTTGGGAGCGCCTTAACGGCACTTAAGAAAAAAGTAAGTGCTGATTGGGATTTGGAAATAAAACATATCGCTATAGGCCAGCAACTGCCAGAGCCATCCTGTCATATCGTATTTATCAGCCACCTTGAGCCGGAGCATTTCTCTGTCAACAAATCACTGTCTTCGGTCGGTGTGCTTACCGTGAGTGACATAGAGGGCTTTGCCAGGAACACAGGCATTATCGAACTTGTTAAGCGTCGAGATAAAATAAAACTTATCATTAATGCCGATAGATTGAAGCAAGCAAAGTTAAATGCGAGTTCCAAGTTAATGAAAATTTCAGAAATCGTTGAGTCCGAGAAGTAGAGATGTTGCCGTCAGCAGTACGTTTTTTAGATAACTGTTCCATTCGTAAGAAACTGATTATTTTTATTGTCGGTATTAGTGGTTTTGCCATTTGTCTTAGCAGCATCTTTCAAGTCATCTACGGGGTATATTACAGTCGCAGTACTTTAGATAAGGAATTGACCATCCTGGCCAGAGTCATCGGCGACCAGAGTACTGCAGCTTTGGAGTTTTTCGATAAAATCGCAGCGAAGGAAAACCTATCTTCTTTGAAAGAACGCCATACGCTGACGCTGGCATGTTTGTATGACGATGATAAGCAGCTGTTCTCCAGTTACGTTCGCCAGGTGGCCAACGATCTCTCGCGATCCGATTGTCCGCCGCGATTGTTGGCATCACCACAGGAAAACAGTAACGCTTATGCCCAGCATCAGATCGAACGGCGGGGACAAGTGCTGGGGTATCTCTATGTGGAGTCAGACCTTACCGAAGTCAGACAGTTTGCGATACGCAATTTTCTAATGGTAACAGCAGTTCTTTCCATTGCATTGCTGCTGGCTTACGCGCTGACCGCACGGCTGCACCATGTGATTTCATTCCCCATACTCGATTTGGTCAATGTCACAAAACAGTTGTCCGATGCTGGCGATTACGGTGTGCGTGCCACCTCACGGGGTGAGGATGAACTGGGCATACTGGTGACGGCCTTTAACGACATGCTGGATGAAATTCAACAGCGGGACCTGCAATTACACCAACTGAATGAGGCGCTGGAGTTAAAGGTAGGTGAGCGCACTAACGCGCTACAAGCTGCCAATAACTCATTGACGGAGTCGTTGAGTAAGTTGAACCAAACCCAGGATCAGTTGGTGCAGTCGGAAAAAATGGCCGCCCTGGGGCAGCTGGTGGCGGGCATTGCCCATGAAATTAACACTCCCGTTGGTGTGGCGGTCACCGCAGCGTCTCACTTCGAAGGGGTTTCCGATCAATGTATGGAGCTTTATCGTCAAGGCACAATGAGTCGTGGCGATTTCGAAGATTTTCTGCAAAAAACCTCCGAAATTGCCAAAATGGTGCTGGCCAATCTGCGGCGGGCTGCTAATTTGATCAGTAGCTTCAAACAGTTGGCCGTGGATCAGAGCAGTGGTGAAAAGCGCTGTTTCAATCTCAAAAAGTATATTCATGAAATCCTTACCAGCCTACAGCCGAAGTTCAAACGCACCAAGCACCGCGTGGATGTGAACTGCCCCGATGACCTGGAGCTTACCAGTCATCCTGGCGCCATTTCCCAAATATTAACCAATTTTTTGATGAACTCGCTGATTCACGGTTTTGAAAATATCGAACAGGGGCAGATTTCCATTGATGTGGAGGTTGCCAGTGAGAGCATGCTAATTCGCTACCGGGACAACGGCAAGGGTATCAGTGCCGAACATATCAAAAAGGTATTCGATCCATTTTTTACCACCAAGCGAGGCCAGGGGGGCAGCGGCCTAGGGATGAATATCGTCTACAATCTAGTAGCACAAACCCTGGGGGGAACCATTGTCTGTAACAGCGAGCCGGGCCAGGGTGTGGAATTTGAACTGACTATGCCGATGGCCGCCAGAATAATTGAGAGCACCCCATAGCCTGTGGCGTTGCAACAGCGCGCAATTTTACTAAGCTGTAGCATTCTGTAGCAGAATGTCTAAGTAGTTTTCCCAATTCAACGCTACTGTGTCGTTGTTTAGTTTGAGATGGTATAACGCTTTGATCTTTCTATGTATAAAAACTGAGGTTTAAAGAGGCCGCTACAATGATGCAAGATATTATTTCCATGGATGGTCAGGCTGGGGATCTGCTTTTTGGTGATTCATTGCATACACCAGACAAGCCTCGGCAACCCACACACGATACTCGCTGGAAAATTATGGTGATCGATGACGATGAGGCTGTGCATACAGTTTCAAAGCTGGTGTTAGATGATTTCACCTTTATGGATAGAGGCATTGAGGTTATTCATGGCTATTCCGGTGCCGAGGCACGGGAGCTAATGGTAAAACATCCGGATGTGGCGGTGATTCTGCTGGATGTGGTTATGGAGAATGATCATGCCGGATTTGAAGTAGTCAAGTATATCCGAGAGGAGTTAAAGAATAAGTGTGTGCAAATTATTCTGCGTACCGGTCAACCTGGATTGGCGCCGGAAGCAGCCGTGGTGCGGGACTATGAGATTAATGCTTACGAAGATAAATCGACACTGACCACTGCAGCGCTGAACACGGCCTTGATTACGTCACTCAGGATTTACCGTGATATGAAAGAGATTCAGCAGGTGGTGGTAAGTGATCAATCCCTATTATCTTTGCGTGCGCAAATGCTGAATATCGTCAATAACTCATCTGCGGTGGTTTATATTAAGGACAGGGAAGGGCGTTATGTTCTGGTGAATGCACACTTTGAATATCTGTTTAATGTTAAGTGTGACGAAGCGGTGGGTAAAACCGATGCTGAACTCTTTTCAGCTGCCATTGCCGCCCAGGTTTCACAGGATGATAAGACGGTAGTAGCAGAAAATGAACCTGTCCAATTTGAAGAGTCTATCAGTGTGGACGGAGAGCAGCACTTTTATATCACCATCAAATTTCCGCTGTTGGGAATCCAGCGGGTTCCTTTTGGGCTCTGTTGTATCTCCACACCATTAGCGCAATGGAATAAATGAGTCTATTGGGTGTTTGTGTGGCGTTGTATGACAGTAATTAACGGAACCGCAGGTGGTGTCTGATAAAGTTGATGTGAAAACGTTGGCCGATCAGCGTTATGAACTATTGGTTGAAGGTCAGGCATTTTTCGCAGGGCAGCTCACCACCCTGCGTAAAGTAAAAAATTAATTACATCTGCGATTGCAAGTAATTTTGCAAACCAATTTTATCGATTAACCCCAACTGTTTTTCCAACCAGTAGGCGTGATCCTCTTCCGTGTCGGCCAACATCACTTCAAGGATTTCGCGGGTTTGATAATCGTGTTCCTGTTCGCAACAGGCGATGGCTTTTTTAAGATCGGTGATAACCGTTTTTTCCAGTGCCAAATCATTCTCAAGCATCCCGGGCACATCTTTACCGATATTCAGTCCACTACGACTGGAGAGATCGGGGGTTCCTTCCAGGAAGAGAATGCGTTTGATCAGCATATCGGCATGCTGCTTTTCATCGTCCATTTCGTGGTCAATGCGTTCAAAGAGTTTGCTCAAGCCCCAATCGTCAAACATGCGTGAGTGAATGAAGTACTGATCCATCGCGGCCAGTTCACCGGCGAGGAGTTCGTTGAGCGTGTCAATAATTTTGTTATTACCTTTCATGGGATAGATTCCTTTACATCATTTTTTGCAGGTAGTTTTCGGTGCCTAGCTGGTCAATCAGGGAGAGTTGGGTTTCCAGCCAGTCGAGGTGTGTTTCGGTGTGTTCCAAAATACCTTCCAGCAATTCGCGGCTGACGTAATCGGCGGCTGATTCACACTGGCTGATACCTTCCGCCAGCTGTTTCCGAAGGGTAGTCGCAAGCTTCAGGTCACTTTGCAGCATTTCCAGAGTGTCTTCGCCGATCAGCAGCTTCCCGATATCCTGAAGATTAGGCAGGCCTTCCAGAAAGAGCACTCGCCCGATCAGTTCATCTGCCTGTTTCATCGCTTTGATGGAGGCTTTGTATGTGTGTTCATTCAGGCGGTCCAGCCCCCAGTGTTTGTATATACGAGCATGGAGGAAAAACTGGCTGGTTGCGGTCAGTTCGTTTTTTAACACTCGATTGAGAAGTTTTATCGTCGGTTTGTCACCTTTCATCGTCGACTCCTTGAGGCTCCCTGAGAATAGTACGTATAGCCAGGCGGTAGCTGGTTACCCGGGTGGAATGGCTGACAGGCACCAGGATAACCCAGGCTTGTTACGATCTGGCCAGGCAGGGATTATGGGTTGCTCACAAGACCAAGTCAACCTTAACTGGTTGAATTGTAAATGAAAATCATTGTCTTTTGGGTGTGGCGATATTCTTGTTTTTTTGGGGGAGGATAGTGCGTAACGTCTTGAAAAACCGGGTTTGGTGATGCCATTCGTTGTGCGGCAATTAACCAGTCTTAATCAGTGGCGAATAGCGGGAAAACAGTCGTTGGTACAGGGCGACGATTTTGTTGGGAAAGGGGTGACTGGACGCGGACATGAGCGGTGTGTTCTTTTAGGATGGCCTTGGCACATTGCCCACATTGCCCGCACTCACTGGTGATACCGAGCTCGCTACGCAGGTCACGCAGCGATTGCGCTCCTTCGTCAATAGCCGCTTTAATCTGTTTGTCCGTGATTTGTTTACAAATGCATATATACATAATTGTGTGCCGTTTGTGGACGAGAATTCAGTAAATCATAAATGCGAATGATTATCAATGCCGATACCGTTATCGGACATCCTTCGAAAACCTTGAGATCAAATCAACATGTGTTTGTGTGTGATGGCTGATTGACTGTGACAGGGCAATCAATTGCGTAGCGAAAACCCCGAGGAGACAGGCTCACAGGGTTTTTGTTGCGTGATGAATGCGCGATGACAATGAAGAGAATGGCAATCCGCAGCAGCCATACTCTGGCACATGAATCCACTGTCCCTGCTTTCTTCCCAGCTTCCGAAAGGCCTTAATCATTGTTTTGAAAATGAAGCGCAGTTTATTTCTTAAGTTCTGAATTGGCCGGACGAAAACCCCAGGCGAGTGGATTGCTTTAAGAGCGTTTCCAATAATTCGGGTGCGTCAGCTTGAGATTCAGGATTCGTCGATTCAACAACAGTAGGTGCTTTCAAGAGAAGCATGCAACGCAGGTAATTGCCTGTTGTTGGCATGTTTCACATCAACAGTAGGCGCTATTAGGCGACACAGAAGCGACAGATGTTGGACTCAGGATGCGCGCTCAGTATTTTGACCAAATTTTATGTTGAGGATAGTGAATGATGAAAAAGATTTTTCCCCTTGCGGTATTGATCTCGACCTTAAGCGCCTGCGGTGGGGGTGGAGGTGGAAGTGAAGGTGGCGATGGAGGTGGAGCTGTTACCGGTTTGGTAATGCCTTCCAATATCAGTGTGATTGCCAATCAAAGTGGTTCCGGTAGCACAGCCTTGGCACTCTATAACGACGCCGGCACCGACTATTCCACTGACGAGGCGCAGGTACATATTTATGATGCCTCGATGGAATCACTTCAGACTGTGAATATGATTCTTTGCATGATGGGACAGACGCGCGCAACCGAGATGGTGAACCAGGGTGCCTATATTGCATTGGTCAATGAGGATAAATGTGAGACTGGAGGGAATGAGTCCAGTGGCGGTTCTGGGGGCGCTCAGTCAACAGGGTCCAATGGTAGCGACCAGACGGCCAAGTTTAATAAGTGGACGATCAATTCCACACGCGCCGACAATAGCTCACCGCAAATCGTCAAAATCTGGGTGCCGGGTGACGCCAATGTAGATGAGCCAATGGATGGGCAGGATATTTTGGTGGAGGTAACGGTAGACGAGGGTGTTAGTGCTACCAGACCTTTTGGCAGTTTTGTTTTGAACTTTGTTGGTGTGGTGGATGCCAGCCAATTGGGTGGTGCAGCAGGCAGCTTGGTCACTACCATGACGGGTACCCTACAGACTGTGGATAATTCTGGAGGGCAGCCACAGTTTCAGTTCATTAACTTAGCGGGTAATGCGGCTAATGCAATGATCAACGATTTCACTATGACGCAAAAAGCCAATGTGGTTCTGGATGATGCAAGTAGTACCGGCGGTGTCGCACATACCTCCAGCTATGAAGGGTTTGATCAAAATATGAATGACAGTATTGAGGTTGGAGCCGAAACTCGCCAAACTGATTTTGCCATCGCTTTTAATACGGAAAACTTTCTGCGGGGTAAGGATGATGATGGCGTCAGTGGCATTGACAGCTATGCTTGCACTTCACGCACCAGCCTCAAGGAACACGTCTGGCGCTACAACCTCTACCACGCAGCTGATGGCATGTTTAATGGCGCGACTGTTACTGGTGGTCAACGAGTAGAACTTAATTCCGGTTTTCCTTTTACCTATAGCGGTGGGTTTGGCTACGTGGGCTACTGGGGAGTGTGGACCGAAGATGGCGGTATGCTTGCTGACAGTACCGCAATCACCAAGGAGACCTTTGGTGGGAGCGATGCTGCAGAAAACTACACAGTGAATGTTTCTCCCGGCAAGCTATGGCGTCGTACACGTGTGGCTTCAAGCTTTGCTAACTTTGTGGGTATGGAACTCAACTGGTGGGGTGATCCCAGTGATCCTTTCTGCCAAAGTGGTTGCACGACTCAGGGTGACTACCGTGTGACGGTGCAAAACGAGACATCGCCGGGTTCTGATGATTTCAAAGTCATGGTAACAAACCCGGTGACCTGGGAGGAAAATGGTCCTCAGCTTGGTGCAGCATTATCACCTGCGGTTGATGTCACTCCTGTCAATACATGGGATCAGCTGTGGATGAACTCCGATGCTTTAGGCGGGAGTGTCGTAGTGAAAACCACTGAAGTGGTTTTCTTTAAGGAGGAGATGGTTTCACCCAGTGAGACCAGCCTCAATGGCCTCAATCTGACGTGTTTTGAACGTTGCCCACGTGGTGATATTGCCAGCACTGCCAGTCAGGAAACTGATTTGTTTCATGACTTAGATAGTGGTGTTGGTGTCAATGTCCAGAATCCTGATAGTGGCGGTACAGCGAGCAACCGTACCTATACCTTAACGGTGGCCAGCGGCAAGATAACGCTTGCTGATGATACGCTTGCCAGTCAATCAGTCGATGTGTCTGCAGGTGTAGATTGGACAGCTTTCTCTGAAGACTGGTACCAGTGGGGTGTGCAAAGTGGTGATATGGTCACCAGCACCGTTGCTTCCAGCTTTACCGATTGGTTCGATGTCTATAACGCCACGACCATCTATCGTTGGGAAACGGGCGCTAATAACTGGAACCAGCATGTCTCCGTGACGGGCACTGGTGGCATTGTCAATTTCGACAAGCCACTACAAATGACTTATCAGTATGCCCTGAATGATGATCCCAATGATGATAACTTTGCCGCCGGTGCCACATTCCTGTTGGAATACGGTGGTCCTGGCGAGCTGTGGGGTTTCCCCTGGGAAGATAATGGTGATGGTCGCTGGTACTCAGCACTGACTCTCAAGGATGGTGTCACCTTGAGTGATGGCACTAACAGCTTCAAGGTGCGTGGCATAGAGAAAGAACAGACGATGCAGGATGTTGCGCTTTCCCCTGATTGCGACGCGCTGAATGTCGGTACTGCACTTAGCATGGTATTGCCTTCAGCAGTATCCGGTACTCCAAGTTTTGCATGGGGGGATATGCCAACGGTCACTGATGCTCCAGCTGTCATTGAGGGTGAGCTTCAGTAGTAAAAAAGCCAGATGAGCCAACAAGGCCCCATCCTGTAAAGGGATGGGGCCTTTTCATTTTATGGCTAGGAGCCTGTCCGAGAATGAGAAGAATGACGAGTAATCATCGGACTATTGTGAGGAATTTCAACGCAGCCATGGAATGAAGCGGGCGTGCAATAAAATCTAAATCGCTACGGTTTAACTGATGTGTGAGGTTGAAGATAAGGGTGGCGACCCGCACCAGCCACACCCCGGCACACGAATCCACTGCTGCCGCTGCTCCCTTCCAGGCCTGACGGGGTTCACAATTTATCGTTGCGAGGGGACCGACACGGGTCACCATAAAACAGTTTTGACGCGATGCGGATGATCCCGCTCACGTCAGAGGGCGGCCATGATACCTAAAAAGGGGCTTGAAAACACGCTTTGAATAGATTGGCGGAAGTCATTAGTCCAGAAGGGCGATGGCCTTGATTTGTGCAAAGACGGGTTTGCCAGGTTCAAGCGCCAGTGCAGCAGCGGATTTGCGGGTGATACGGGCGAGCAGTGGTACACCGTTGGCATCGATCTGCACCAGCAACTGTGCCCGGGATTGCATGGCATTTTCCTCATTCAGTGCGGTCACGGTTACAGGGACGATATTCAGAATGCTGGTGCCGGTCTGCTGTTCCAAGGTGAGGCTGACATCGCGTGCCAATACCCGTAGGCGAGCATTTTTCCCCAGAGGCAGTTCGTTACTCAGGCTAGGATGCGGCACGCTGAGCTGGCCTCCGGGAAAGGTCAATTGGGTCAGATTGAATGCTGTATCATGGCCGGATACGGTGACGTCGATAATGGCTGCGGCATCGTGATCATGCGCCAGAGGCAGGTCGGCACGGGTGAGCATTTCCGCAATGGGCCCGCTGGCCTGCACACGGCCTGCATCGAGCAACACTAAATAGTCGGCCAAACGTGCCACTTCATCGGCGGCGTGGCTGACGTACAGTATGGGAATGTCCAGTTCACTGTGCAGGCGCGCAAAAAAGGGCAGAATCTCTTGTTTGCGCTGCTGGTCCAGTGCCGCCAGCGGTTCATCCATTAACAACAGTTGTGGACTGCTGAGCAGGGCACGGGCAATGGCCACCCGCTGGCGTTCGCCACCGGACAGCCGGGCAGGCTGACGGGGCAGCAGTGCAGCAAGATCCAGCAATGTTACGGCCTGATCAAAACCAAAGCGTTGCTTTTCCTGGGGTAGTCGTTTGAAGCCGTATTCCAGGTTTTGTCGCACGGAAAGATGCTCAAACAGACTGGCCTCTTGAAACACGTAGCCCAGCTCGCGTTGATAAGTGGGCAGGCAATGTGTTTCGTCTTGCCACACCGTATCGCCGATGACAAACCGGCCATGCGCTTCTTTTTCCAGCCCGGCAATGGTACGCAGCAGAGTGGTTTTGCCACAGCCCGAGGGGCCAAACAGGGCAGTGATACCGTGCGACGGTACACAGAACGTAGCGTCTAACGTGAAATTGTCACGTCTTAAATGCAGTTGCGCCTCAATCGTCATATTGGCGTTAGCCGGTAGCGACGGTTCAGCGCGTAAACTATAAGCAGTAGAACAAATGACAATAACAACAGGCCGCCAGACAACACATGGGCCTGTCCGTATTCCAATGCTTCAACGTGATCATAAATAGCGATGGACAGCACCTGGGTTTCACCGGGAATGTTGCCACCGATCATCAACACTACACCAAACTCTCCCACCGTGTGCGCGAAACCGAGCACTGCAGCAGTGAGATAACCAGGCCGTGCCAGCGGTAATACAACACTGAAAAATTGATCTATCGGTCGGGCACGCAAAGTAGCGGCGACTTCCAGTGGACGACGACCGATGGCGGCGAAGGCATTTTGCAGAGGCTGCACGACAAATGGCAGTGAATAAAATACCGAGCCGATAACCAGCCCCGTGAAGGTAAATGCCAGGGACTGGATGCCGAGGCTCTGCATAAGTGGGCCCAGCGGCCCATTGGGGCCAAGCAGGATGAGCAGATAAAAACCCAGCACCGTAGGTGGCAGAATGAGTGGCAGGGCAACCAGTGCTTCAACAACCACTTTATAACGAAAGCGACTGTGCGTCAGCCACCAGGCCAGAGGTGTGCCTAGCAATAACAGGATGACAGTGGTTAGTCCGGCCAGTTTGAGCGTGGTCCACAGAGCGAGGATGTCAGTTTCGGAAAGCATGGTGAATGGGATATTTGGGTATCTATACCCGTGGTGTTTGGGATTTGGTTTAAGTGTGCGTCATATTTGCTTCATGGCAAGGCGAAATGACGTGTAATAGTCGCTCTATTGCAAGGAATTTCAACGCAGCCATGGAGTCACTAGGGTGTGCAATTAGACCTAAATCTCAATCACTACGGGTATAGCGTCCGCATAAAGTGTGCGAGTGTGAGCGCTGCCCCTAGTATGATTATGTACGCTCAGTGTGGGCACGAACTAGAGGGTGTTCCCAATTAACAAGGCCGTACTGCCGGGTCTCTGTTTTTGCCCAGCAGCGTTATCACTCGCTCATGTGGAATAACCACACCACGCTTGTGCTGCCTTGCCAGGCAAAAACAGAGCCCCCGTTCCTTAACGGCTGAATCCCAAACCCAAATGCCACGGGTATCGTGTTTACAATGCTTTCGCCGCAGCCAATACTTCATCCACATGGCCATCGACTTTTACCTTGCGCCACTCCTGACGCAGCACACCTTTTTCATCGAGCAAAAATGTACTGCGCTCAATGCCCATGACTTTTTTGCCGTACATGTTTTTTTCCTTAATCACATCAAATAGTGTGCATAACGTTTCTTCTGTGTCGGATAACAGATCAAAAGGAAATTCTTGTTTGGCTTTGAAGTTTTCGTGTGATTTAACGCTGTCACGCGACACGCCCAGCACCACGGTGTTGGCACGTTTAAACTTGCTGTAATTGTCACGGAAGTCCTGGCCCTCGGTGGTACAACCTGGCGTGCTGTCTTTGGGGTAAAAATAAATCACCAGTTTTTTGCCTTCGAAGTCGGCCAGTTTAAGGGTCTGCTCACCTGTGGCGGCTAACTCGAAGTTGGGGGTTTTTTTGCCGATACTGACATTGCTCATATTTTCTTCTTTCCTTTGTTTTTTAAGGTTTCATGGGTTCTATGGTGGCATCCATATTTTGAATTTCGCAAAAATCCAGAAACTCGTCGCGTAGTCCTGCAATGTGCATACTGGCCGGAATGTTGGCGGTAAGCTGCAAGGCAAACATGGGTGTGCCAGTGTGGGCGGCAGCATATTGTGTCGTATTGAGTTCGTGAATATTGATGTTACGACTGGAGAAAAAGCGCGCCAGTTCATGCACGATACCGGGCTGGTCAATGGAAATCACCTCGATACTGTAGGGCATGAGGTCTGTTGTGGGTTTACTGGATTCGGTGCGCTTGCAGGTAATAACAAGGCCGAGGGGGTCGTTGGCGGCATTCAGTGTGTCTTCCAGCTTGGCGAGTTGGTTCCATTTGCCGGAGACCATGAGCATCACCGCAAATTCACCGCCAAGCACGCTCATGCGACTGTCAATCACGTTGCAATTGCATTCCATAACGGTTTCCGTGAGTTTATCGATGATGCCTGGTTTGTCTTCGCCGAGAGCAGTAATGACCAAAAAATTTTCCATGTGTGATCTCTGTATAATATTTGTGTTGCAACATTGATGTTACAACGAATGTTCATCACGATTTCTGGGGTCAGTTTATCACCATTTATCACCATTGATCGGTTTCGTTGGCCTGTGTTTGCTAAAACAGGCCGGATGTGCAGACTAAAGCGGCGCAGATGTTGTCATCAACAGAGCAGGTCAGTACCATTGCGTCTTTGTCTTTTCAGGTCTGTTTGCAGCGGAGAACTCCCATGTTTCACGGCAGTATGGTGGCTTTGGTCACGCCCATGAAGGCCGACGGTGCGGTCGATAATGAAACCCTTGATAGTCTGGTGGACTTTCACGTCGATAATGGCACCAACGCCATTGTGGCTGTGGGCACTACAGGTGAGTCGGCGACGCTGGATGAGCACGAGCATTGTGCCACCATTCGTCGCATTGTGGCGCATGCCGCCGGACGTATTCCAGTGATTGCCGGCACCGGAGCTAATTCCACCCGCGAAGCCATTGATCTTACCCGTTGCGCCATGGAAGCGGGGGCTGATGCCTGTCTGCTGGTTACGCCTTATTACAACAAGCCCACACAGGAAGGATTGTATCTACACCATTGTGCCGTGGCAGAGGCAGTGTCGATTCCGCAGATTTTGTACAACGTGCCGGGTCGTACGGCGGTGGATATGTTGCCGGAAACAGTGGAGCGTCTGGCAGGCGTCAGCAATATTATCGGTATTAAAGAGGCGACGGGTGATCTTGCTCGTGGGCAGGAAATCCTTGATCGCTGCGGTGACCGGCTGGATCTTTACAGTGGTGATGATGCCACAGCCATGGAATTGATTCTGATGGGTGCTAAGGGTGATATTTCTGTTACCGCTAATGTGGCACCTAACATTATGCAGCAAATGTGTGCTGCGGCCTTGCGTGGTGATCGCACCGAGGCCAGTCGTCTTAATCAGCAGTTGATGCCCCTGCATGAAAACCTGTTCCTTGAAGCCAACCCGATTCCTGTGAAATGGGCGTTGCAGGAAATGCGTTTGATTTCCGAAGGTATTCGTTTGCCGCTGACACCACTGGCTACGGCCTGTCATGCGCCGTTGCGTGCAGCCATGCAGCAGGCTGGTGTGCTGTAATGCGGGTAGTCCGTCGAAAAGTCATTGTTTGAAGTCTGCCCCATACGAGTTGCCCAATATCAGGAGAACGCAGTGCCGATGTCGTTTGTTGTTTACAAGAGAGTTTCCCTCCCAGTTTTGCGCTGGCTGTTTTTGCTGATGATGATTACCACGCTTAATGCCTGTAGCTGGTTTGCCGGTGAAGATGCGCAAACTGGCGATGCCCGTTTGCTGGCACCGCTGGAAGTGCCGCCGGATCTGGTTACCCCCGTGGGTGATCCACGACTGGCGCGACCGGTATTGCCCGAGCTGAGTGGCTCTAGCATCAAACCGACAGAGCAGACTGTGGATTGCCAATGCAACGAGCCGCCGCGTATCGGTGAGCGGATATTGCCTGCGGGCAAAGGGGTGCAACGCATGCGTGAAGGCCAGCGTCGCTGGCTGGTGGTGGAGGCCGAGCCTGAGCAGGTCTGGCCCCTGGTACGCAGGTTTCTCGATATACGCGGTTATCGCGTGCAGCGTGATGAACCGGCTATCGGCCTGCTGGAGACCGATTGGAAGTCGCAGCACCCTGATGAAAGCGCCAGTGATGGTCAAGTCAACTGGCGCGAAAGCTTGCGTATTCGCATCGAACCCGCTGAAAAACTTGGCTACACGGATATTTTTCTGACACAGCGCAATAGTCAGCGAGTGGTGGGCGAAGATGAACAGGCGAGTCGCTGGGAATTGCGTCCAGCTGACGAAGGTCGCGCGGTGGAAATGCTTAATCGTCTGGCAGGTTATCTCGCTGCTGAAGACGTGAGTGATGCGGTGCCGTTGCAGCCACTGGAGGCACGCATTGATGTGGACAGCGACCAGGAGGGTACGGTGATCATTGTGAAGGCCGGGTTTGATTTGACTTGGCGTCGCACTGGTCTGGCGTTGGATGCATTGGGTTTCACCATTGAAGATCACGACCGTAGCAGTCGTATTTTCCATGTTTACAATGAGTTGCCGTCAGGCTTGTCTGAAGAAGAGCTGAGGTTTGGCAAAAAGAAGAGCGCTACAGTGCGTGAAGAATATTGGATTCATGTGCGGGAAAAGGGTGAATCTACCCATGTCAGCGTGCGCAATCAAGCGGGTGCGATCGATGAATCCCAGATTACACGGAATCTACTAGTGCTGTTACTGGGGCAACTGGAATGAGGGAACGACGGATCAGGTATCACATTTTCGTTCATGATCTGATTTGCGCTTCCTGAATGCGCTTTGCTTCATTGGGTAGCGGTAGCCGCGGCAATGCGACTCTGGTTGAACAAGGTAACACTTGTGTGCTGGTGGACTGCGGGTTTTCCATGAAAGAAGCTGAGATGCGGCTGGCAAAACTGGGTAGTTCTGCGGAAGCCATCAGTGCGGTACTGGTTACCCACGAACACGGCGATCACATCAATGGTGTAGGTGCCTTGGCACGAAAATACGCCATTCCGGTGTGGGCCACGGGCGGGACTTTTGCTGCGGGTCGACTGGGTGCGCGGGTCGAGGAAAAACGCATTTGCAGTCATTCCTCATTTGCTATCGGTGACATCGAAGTGCAGCCATTCCCCGTACCGCACGATGCGCGCGAACCGTGCCAGTTTGTGTTTGGCAATGGTGACAAACGCCTCGGTTTGTTGACGGATGTGGGCAGTCGAACACCGCACCTGGAAACACAGTTGTCGATTTGTGATGCGCTGATACTGGAGTGCAATCACGACGTGACATTGCTGGCGAACGGCGAATATCCACCTTCACTCAAGCGACGGGTGGGAGGTGATCAGGGACACTTGAGTAATGTACAAGCGGCGGATATTTTAAGCCGGATTGATACCTCAAAGCTGACGCAACTGGTGGCGGCGCATTTGAGTGAAAAACACAACACACCTGCTTTGGCTCAGGCTGCTTTGGCGGGAGTCATGGGTTGTTCGGCGGATTGGGTGAGTATTGCCGACCAACAGAAGGGGTTTGCGTGGCGCGATGTTTAACCCACATTAATTAGTTGAATCTTCTGCACCTTAGTCACCCTCGCTACGATTCAACTGATTAATTTAGGTTTAATCTGGGCAATTCACGAAATATCCGAACCAACCTAAGACAGAATTTTTTGTAAAACTCAAAAGGGTAAAAAATGGAAAAGCGTAAAGAGCTTTATGCAGGCAAGGCCAAATCCGTTTATTATACAGATGACGAAAATAAATTGATTCTGCATTACCGCAACGATACTTCTGCTTTCGACGGCGAGAAAATTGAGAAGCTGGATCGCAAGGGTGAAATCAACAACAAATTCAGCGCATTCATTATGCAGAAACTGGAAGAAGCGGGCGTGCCCACCCATCATGAAGCTTTACTGTCTGCGGAAGAATCCGTGGTTAAAAAACTCGATATGTTTCCCATCGAATGTGTGGTGCGCAACATCGCGGCTGGTAGTATTTGCAAACGCCTCGGTGTGGAAGAAGGCATTGACCTAGATCCGCCCACTTTTGAATTTTTTCTCAAAAATGACGAACTGCATGATCCGATGATCAACGAATATCATATTCGTTCTTTTGGTTGGGCGGATGACGAAGCTGTGGAAAAAATGAAAGAACTGACCTTCAAGGTAAACGGTGTACTCACCAAATTATTTACCGATGTTGGTTTACTACTGGTGGATTACAAACTGGAGTTCGGTCGTTTTCAGGGTGAAATTTATCTGGGTGATGAATTTACCCCCGATGGCTGTCGTCTGTGGGATATCGAGACCCGCAAAAAACTGGATAAGGATCGCTTCCGTCAGGGACTGGGTGGCGTGGTCGAAGCCTACGAAGAAGTGGCCCACCGGCTGGGTGTTGATTTGTCGTAAAAACATATCAAATCACGAGGAGCCAGGGGAGGTGGGGAAACCGCTTTCCTCTGGTTTCTTGCTTGTCTGCAACCCGATACCAACCTCCCCCTAAAGTTTGTTTTTTCTCCTGCCGATGGATCGATGACAGAGACCAGCGTTCTCACAATAGCTGTGTATGGATGCCTATAAATCTCAGGGAGAAAATATGTCTTTTATCAAAAACTTGTCGGTCAAAATGAAAATTGCGACCGGATTCGGTTTGATACAGCTGATTATTGTGGTGGTTTCGGTGACCTCTCTGCTGAGCCTCTCGGCTATGAAAAATGACGTGGTGAGCATTGCCGATGACATTCAGCCAGCAGCTTATAGCGCTGGTGAATTGGAGTTTCATCTAGAGAAAGCTAATAGCTCGCTGGGTTTTTATCTGTTAAGCAAAGAAGAAAGTCATAAGAACGTCTATCTGAATAGCTTGCAGCATGTTGATGAAATTCTCACTGAAATGCATGCCATGCCTCTGGTGCAGTCTGACGCTGGGCTTAGTGATGCCATGGAATCCATTGTCGCCGATGTAGAGCGTTTTAAGGGCTACCAGGAACGCATGCTGAAGCTAGCCACCAGTACTGCCGATAATATTCCGGCTACCACATTTGCGGCACAAAAAATTAACCCTCTCAGTCAACAGATGTTGCAGTTACTGAGTGGCATGATTATTACGGAGGAAGAAGAAGAGGCCAATGAGCTGCGCCGTACCTTACTTATAGACATCGTGGCCGTACGGTATAACTGGGCTAATGTGATGAACGGCGTGCGTGCTTTTCTGGCTTTTCGCCAGCAGTTCTCTCTGGCGGAAGTCAATCTTTACCTTGGCGGCATGGAAACGGCGTTGGAACGTGTCAGGCAACAGGAGGATTTGTTGAGTCTGGATCAGGCCGATGCTCTGGAACAGATTATACCGTTAAGAAGTGATTTTACGGGTTTGTTTGGGCGCCTGGTTGCTATGCATGGTGGTGATGCCTGGCGTACTGACGCGCATTTGATTCGCACCGAGGTGGGTCCCTTGCTCGACAGTGTCCGTGGCAAGTTACAAGCGCTGGTGGCCGATTTTCATGAACGGGGAAGTGCTACCAGCAATAGGCTGATCAGCCAAATGAATGGCACTAAAGCATTGCTCGGTTCGGTGATGATCGTCGGCCTGATACTGGGAGTGCTCATTGCCTGGGGCATCATGAAAATGATTCTTACCCCCTTACAGGCAGCACTGGATGCGATGTCTGACATTGTGAATGGTGAGGGTGATCTGACCCGTCGGTTGGATGATTCCAGCAGGGACGAAGTCGGCAAACTGGCCAATGGCTTCAATCTGTTTGCCAGTATGGTGCATGACATCATCAAAGAAATTATGGGTCATACAGAACGATTAACTCAATCGGTAGACCGCCTTACCGTGATTACTGAAGAAACCAGCCAGGGTGCTGATCGGCAGCAGCACCAAACAGACGATGTCGTTGCAGCAGTGAATGAGCTGGCTGCAACGGGCCAGGATGTAGCACGCAATACCTCGGAGGCAGCGGAGGCAGCGCAGAATGCCGAGAACGCCTCCAGTGAAGGGCGCATCGTGGTGGGTAAAACCATCGATGCTATTGATGGTTTGGCCGGTGAGGTGGAACGTGCCGGTGAAGTCATCAATCGTCTGGAAGCTGACAGCGAGGCCATCGGTGGTGTACTGGACGTGATTCGGGGCATTGCCGAACAAACCAATCTATTGGCACTGAATGCGGCGATTGAGGCCGCGCGCGCGGGTGAACAGGGACGGGGTTTTGCTGTGGTGGCCGATGAAGTGCGTACCCTAGCTTCGCGCACCCAGGAGTCTACCTCGGAAATCCAGACCATGATCGAGCGTTTGCAGACGGGTTCTCAGGAAGCTGTGAAAGTGATGAACAAAAGTAAAAAAGATGCTGATGTCACCGTGGAGCAGGCGGTACAAGCGGGGTCCTCCCTGCAGGCCATTTCCGAGGCCGTCACGGTCATCAATCAAATGAATGTGCAAATCGCCACGGCTGCTGAAGAGCAAAATGCTGTGGCGGAAAACATCAATCAGTCGGTGGTTAATATCAGTAACATTACTGAACAAACTGCCGCTGGTGCGCAGCAAACCGCATCGGCCAGTAATGAACTCAATGAGCTGGCAGGACATCTGTCGAGGATTGTTAAGCAATTCAAGGTCTGAGATTTGGGCAACTACAAGGGATTGCCCCTACGCCGCACAAGCAGTCAAAATACAATATACTCGTGGCGTTTGAGATTTAGGCTTTTAGTGTGCGTCATATTCATTTCATGGCGAGGCGAAATGACGAGTAATAGCCAGACTATTGCGAGGAATTTCAACGCCGCCATGGAATGAAGAGGGCGTGCAATAAAACCGAAATCTCAATCGCCACGGGTATATCACTGCGCCTTTCTCTTTTGTTCCTCGTCCCCACGCTTCACGTAGAAACGCATATAGCGATAAAAAATGCGGAGAATAGCGTATTTAATCTCCGCACAATATCCAGAGACTAATCTCGTCGTTGCGAAGAACACCCGCCATAATCTCCGCATAACAAGCGGAAGTTAAAAATGTATCGATGGGAAAAACCGGATCAGCCGACCTTCAGCCAGGATGAACAAACCTTGACCCTGTGCCTTCAGATTGGGAGGCGCATTCAATTCATCACTGCTCAGCAGGCTGAATGGTAATCACCGCAATCTCATTCTCTGTGCCAAGGCGCAGGTTTGGCCCCCATAACCCGGCACCATCGGTGGTGTATAGGGCAAACTTATCCAGCAGGGTGAGACCCTGAGAGTAATCGTTAAGCCATTTCACAATCAGCGTGACCGGGAAAATCTGCCCACCGTGGGTATGGCCACTCAACATCAGGTCGATACCGTGCCGTTTGGCCTCGAGCACCCCGATCGGGCGGTGAAACAGCAGGATGTTGTACCGCCCGGGTTCTACCAATTGTTGTTGCAACTGTGTGGCCAGTGCCTGCGAATCTCGGGTGTCGTCGATGCCGATGATGTTTAGCTCCTTGAAACTGGCGCGCTGGCCGCGCAATATGATTTGCCGCTGTGCCTGCAGAATGGCGAGAATACGCTGCTGATCGTGGTAAAACTCATGGTTCCCCAGACTGAAAAAAGTGGGCGGCGAAGTGTAGGCAATAGGGGCCAGCTGGGCTGAAGTGTAGCTGGCACTGTCCACCTGATCACCCGTATTGAGTATCAGGTCAATATCGTAAGTGTCGATGGCCTGCTGCATCGCGTTGCCGATTTTCAGCACATGCGCTGGTGAGACCGAGCCCAGCTGCACATCACTGATATGCAGCAACCGGTAAGTCTCGTTCACTTTAGGACTGGTGAGAGTGATGTGGTTGATCACGATATCCCGATGGAACTGCAGCCAGGCAACACCGGTCAGGGTGAATGAAGCAAGCAGAAAGCCGACAGCGATCGGTTTTTTATAAGCCTGGTAGAGTGACCACGGGTTATATCGGCCACGACAGCAGGCAAGGTGCTGCTGGCCCAACCGGCCGAGCAGCAGCAGGGTATCCAACAGCAACAGCCAGGGCAGAGTGAGCACCAACCAGCCGATCTCATAAAAGATAACGCGCGATAGCCAAGCCAAATCGGTTAACTCTATCAGCCGCGAGAGGTAGATGAGGGCAAGGACAGCGAGAGTGAACAGCAGCGAAAGCAACAAGCCGATGCGTGCCCTTATCGAGAACATCTGCAACAGCCGCACAGTGAGGTAACCGTGCAGCAGCCAGATGGTGGTAATCAGGCTGATGGTGAAGAGTATGATCTGTGCTTGTGTCATCCCGCCATTTTACACTGGGCGATTATAAATAGGCAGAGTGACGGCGATGTCAGTCATCCACTCGCAATCTGGTAACGGGGGGTGTTTCCAGGGAGTAAAGGGACAGCACCCCAATGTTATTACGTTAAGCAAAAAGCCATTAATTCACTTTGCCTTTTTGTAGTTGCCATCAAACGTTTTGGTCTTTGATTTCCGCCGATGATAATGCCTGTTATTTCGTGCTGGTTCTATTGTGCAAGCCATGTCATCAATCAGGCTGCTCATCTACTCCGTAGCTTATAGGCTGAAACTAAAAGTAGTTCAATCACTGTATTTTTCATTTTGGCAAGCGCCTGGGAAAAATTGATCTGGTAAATATGCTTGCGAGTAAACGTTGTTTGGCCAACTTGTTTCTGAGCGACATTAACCACCATGGCGGTCAGATTGCTGGTGAATACCTTCGCATATTTATCGAGACATGGCGTATTTTTTATAACAAACCGTTTCTGTATAGCATCGACAGTTTGAATGAGCTGCCAGTCTTTTAGCCTGATATTTCTGCCCCCATCTTCTAAAATCGGGCGACTAGCCAGGGTGTATATGTGAGCAGTTTTTGATCAGGGTTAGCTTGGGTATATTGCTCTATCCGTTTTACGTACCAACGACAGGCGCTTCTCTTAACACCTTGTTTTTGAATGTATTCAATGTATCGCTCCTAGAGCCTGGCAGCAGGACTGTTCATTTTTGACTTGTTATTATTCATATGTTAGCGTCCCTTCCATGTATGTGAATTTCATTTTACAACATGCTGATTTAATATACAGTTATATGAGTTTCGTAATTATGCAATATACAGATTCTGTCTAGTGCCATAATTAGTGATTTTGTATATTGTACTGTTAGCACCATGGAGAAGAAATGAACCCTAGATCAAGTACGCTTTTTCATTTCACAAAAAGCGAAAGTATTCTATTTGATATCTTTAAAAATGGTTTTTGGCCTAGATATTGTCTAGAAGATATCCAATGGCAAGGATTCGAGGGCTTCGATTTCGTGGCATTTCCAATGGTCTGTTTTTGTGATATTCCATTGGCAAGGATATCTGAGCATATTGGATTCTATGGTTCATATGGAATTGGCCTTTCCAAGGACTGGGCAGAAAGAAACAATCTGAACCCACTTCTTTATGTATCATCTGGCAGTGACTTAAGTCATACAGTTTCCCAAATAATGAACAATAGCCTTCAGTTGAAGGAAGGCAATAAGGATGAAGCAGTTGACCATGTGAGGTATTTAATTGCTCATACTAAACCAGCTATCGGTAGGATGATGATAGATGGCGAGCCAACTAAAAAGGATTTCTATCAAGAGTCTGAGTGGCGATATGTTCCAAGGCACGAAAAAGTACGGACACACCTCCGCCAGGAGGTATTTGAAAAAGATGAAAAATTGAAAGAGGCGCATGATAATAGCAAAGAGCATGCGTCACTACAGTTCCTACCCAGTGATGTTTCGTATGTTTTTGTGCCAAAAGATTCAGATATACCTGGCTTAATTTTCCATCATAAGGTTTAAACCACCGGCTTTAGCCGGTCAGCTTTAGCTGCGATACTATACTGCAGCAGCTGGAGAGAAGCATGGACTATAGATACGGCAGTCACACGGTATACCAAATAGA